>Ga0066639_10000902_pt1 | contig 26573 bp, 32 predicted proteins | sample CryGeyCG2114_010_2_FD_59504 | JGI IMG/M metagenome (GOLD analysis project Ga0066639, IMG submission 59504) | Groundwater microbial communities from aquifer - Crystal Geyser CG10_big_fil_rev_8/21/14_0.10 | ecosystem: Environmental > Aquatic > Deep subsurface > Groundwater | place: USA: Utah...
CCGCCTAGAATACGGCGGGTTTTAAACTATAAAATCACTAGCTAGCACTCCCTTCTTTAGATCCATTGGATTACTTTTATATACTCTCGCATAAGCGCCGTCGGGCTGACGGTGGTCGATGGTGAAGTAGTACTTACCTGGACGCACCAGCATATAAAACCGTCCCAGCGCGTCGGTCACCACATGCTTGACCTCCTGATCCATATCGGCATAAAAAGCTCGGACAATAGCAAAAGGTATTGGTGCTCCAGTATCTTTGCGTTTTATAGAAACAATCTTGTGATGTTCTTTCCACCACATCTGGAAAGCAAACAAAACAAGATATGAGGCAAATAAGACAACATTAAACCAACTTGGAGACAATAAAAGTGAAGCTGAAGTGGCTAAAAATCCGATCCAAGTCACCCACTTAGTAATACGCGCCAATTTGAGTTCGCTATCAGAAAAGACTTTAAAATAAGTAGCTTGGCTTTTAGCAAATTCATTCCAGTCAAAGCCCACTGGATCGAGTGGAATATTCAAATCTATTACTTCCCCACCAGATGTCACTACTGGATCGCCAAAGTATAAATTGTTATAAAGCTCGTCAGATTTTTTACCCTGTAAAAATGTAGACGGAAATTGATAGTGCGTCTTACCCGCTTTTATTAAGTATGCTCCGGCTGGTAAAAATAGACCATAACGACCATCGATATCAGTGATAGCTGAAGCCACCTCTTTGGTGGAATTTGATTGTTTGAAAACAGTAATATACGCCGGGTCTATTGGTCTTTTGGTGACCGCGTCATAAACTGTCCCCCATGGTTTATTTTTCTTTTTTAAACCAAAGAAACCTAAAATAGTACCGAGAGACCTAATAAATATTAAATAAATATCTGCTAAAGATTTGGCTCTAGTCAAAATACCAGTGGCTTGTGCGACTCCAACAAGTAGAGAAACAGTCACCGCCAGTGGTAGTAAGGTGTCATTTATAACTCCAGCTACGTCTATCACTTTAATCAAAGTCGGACCAGCTACATTTAAAGTACCAGATATACGCTTAATAGTCTGGTCCTGATAATTCATCACATAAATATAAACTGGATATCTACCACCTTTGGCAAGCGGACCAATAGTCGCAGTGTAAGCTGTCTTGTCGGCATTGACTCTAAGTAGTAAGGAAAACTTTTTAGTGGGATCAGACGGATCTACTATCACCAAACCAATAGCTTTTAAAGATTCTGGCACTCTATCATAAGGCAAGTAAACTGTGGTCGGCTTATCAAAATCCAAATCAATAATACTACCCAAAACAAAACTTTGCTCCCTGCCTCCAAATTGAACAAAAATAAAATCATTGATACTTAGGTTGCTCAAATTTGGATCGGTAACTGTAGGGAAATTTTCAAATGGATCACCTTCTCCTTCATCAGTAGGTGGTTCACCCCCATCGTCTACAGGTGGTTCCCCTCCGTCATCTACGACGCCGTCTGGTGTGACAGCGTATGCTACCACACCAGAAGAATAATCTCCGGTATTTGCTCGCACAAACAAAGTGTAATAATAAGTTTTGTTTGCTTCTATATTGGTATCTATAAATGTTTGAGCTCCTCCATCATAAATAAGAGTTCCTCCATTTGGGTCTGTCACTATAGACCCATCCCCCCTAACTATTCTCACAGCTTGAAAACCAACAAAACTTGGATTAACCCAAGTGAGTAATACATTATTAACGGAAGATTGATAAGTAGCTACAAAGCTAGTCGCATTTGGTATTGTCGAAGCATAAATACAACTACCATCATCGGTAGTAGCAGAAGCGCTATAATTTATAGCTGTCACATCGGTACAACCAGGGGTTCCGCCACCACCCCCACCACCAGGTGGTGTCACCGCACCCACCTCATTTGGAGTTTGATACCCTCCACTTACACCATAATTACCACTATTACTAAGACCGGTACCAGCTTCACCAACAGTACTTTCACCTGTATATGAAGCCGAGTTAGACAATCCTCCACTAAAATTGATACTGTCTTTTTCTAATTGATAACTTGGACTAGAGGCTACGTAAGAAAAAACTGGTTGTGCCAGTAATAGAATAAAAACTAGACTGAAAAAAATTGATATTTTTCTAAACATAAACTTATTTACTTCTTAATCTGGGTTAACACAAAAATATAATCCGTACTACTATTTGGATCTTTAAACTCAGGAGTGATTATTCCCGCTTGGCCAGACTCGTCAAAACGAACACTAACTGGATCTGAGAACAAACTACCTATTTTAGCAGCTGCTTGAGCAGGAGTTTCTCCTTCTCCAATAGGCATCACCACCAAACCCTGACCTGTACTAGTCTGAGAAATAATCGGCGAACCACCCCCAGATGAATTTAAAGTGTTTTCCAAATCTTGACCTATTTCGGCTAATACCTCAGCTTTAATTTGAGCTCGCAACTGATCACTATCTACTTGATTTTCATCGCCGTCGCCAAACAAAAAAGATAACCAGTTGTTAAAAATTAGGTTTTTATAAAAACTTAAAAATCCAACAATAGAATCCCATGTATTAGACAAGGAATTACTCATTGAAGTTAATACAGACGCTGACAATAAATCTGTTTTATTTATACTCGAAGCTATTACTGGTTTGTTTAGCCAACCAGAAAAACTTGGGGTGGTGAACTTATCTCCAGCATAAGCAAGACTATGTACAGTTTCGGAAGTTTTATTGATTAAAAAATTGGACGGTTCTATTACTAAAGAAGAAAATACTCCTGTAGAAAAATTGTCTGGCGCCAAACTTACCTGACTAGCCAAAGGTGCCAACTTCTGACCACCCCAAATCAACAAGACCGCGAGCGCAATCCCCGCTATCGGTACCAAAGCTTTGATCGGCTCAACAACCGGAAGATGGCTTTGATATTCAACTGGTGAAGTAACAGACTTTTTGGGTGTATCAAATTTAAAAACAGATTTGATTGAAGATAAAACATTTTTAGTTTGAGATTTTATTTGTTTTGAATTTACCGGCAATTTAATCTCAGAATGTAACACATTTGTAGAGACCGTGTCCTTCAAATTGGTTTTTGGCCCACCATCGAACAACTCAGCTTCCCAAGTATCAAAATTTTTATTGTTATTATCTAAATTCATAGGTTTTAACTCCCTTTTATTATACAAAACTATAACCAAATAAAGAAGTGCATAAATCACAAATTCGGGTATACTCGATAATAATATGAAAGTGGTCACCATTATCCCTATCGCCCGTGGAGTATTCAAAGATTATTTAACCTATTTTACTAATTTGCCAGTACAAAATGGGGATTTAGTCCTAGCCCCTTTGCGCAATAGGCAAATCGAGGGTTTGGTTGTAGATATAAAAGACGCTACAAATTTAAAATCTGAATTAAAACAATCTAACTTTAGTCTAAAAAAAATATCAAAGATCAGTCAAACAAACTTTTTCACCCCAAGTTTTATAACCGCTTGTCAAAAAACAGCTAATCATTTTTTAGTCCCAGTAGGTCAAGTAATAAAAGAATTTACTCCCAAAGTGATACTCACTAGCGAAAAAAAATGGTCTATTAATAAATCTATCCTCGCAAACGACCTACCTGACGAAAAAGAAAAAATAATAGCCGAAAAGTATGTTCTCCAAGACAACCTGGAGGAACGCCTTAGTTTTTATAAAAAAATAGTTCGAGAAGCATTTGCTAAGAAAAAATCAGTCTTTATTTGTCTCCCCACTTTTGTAGAAGTAGAACAATTTTGGCCAGAATTAAAAAAAGGTATCGATGATTATTGTTTAATCTTACACAACAAACTTTCTTCAAAAAAATTGACCGCCAACTGGGAAGAAGCCTTAAAAATAAACAAGCCGATACTTATCATAGGTACTTCTCTCTTTTTATCTATTCCTCGATCCGATATAGAAACATTTGTTTTAGATTATGATCGATCTTCTGTTTACAAAAATCATATGAGACCTTTTGTTGATACCCGAGTATTTATTGAAAATCTGGCTTCAAGTTGCAATGGAAAGCTGATAGTTGGAGATAGTATTATTCGAGCTGAGACTTACTACAGATTAAAACAAAATGAATTTATTCCTGCCTCGCCTCTAAAATACCGATCTAAAAACTCTGTTGAAAATCTGATCAGTATTTTAAAACCAGAAGGCGGAGAAAAAACTAAAAAAATGCCAATCATTGGTGAAGACCTGATGTCGATGATTGACTACTCTATAAAAAATAATGACCGAATTTTACTCATTTCTCATCGTCGAGGACTAGCTCCAACCACTATCTGCAATGACTGTGGAAAAATAGTTTCTTGCGAAGCGTGCAACACCCCCCTAACTCTTCACAAAACAGATCAAGGGGCTATTTTCCTCTGCCACAAATGTGGCCAATTAATAAAAGCTTATGACGAATGCCTTTCTTGTCATGGTTGGCGATTAAGCCTCTTGGGTGCAGGTACAGATAAACTAGCTGAGGAAATAAAAAAATATTTTCCAAACACCCCCCTCTTTCAAATAAATAGCGATTTAACTACCCCAAAAAAAGCTCAAGATGAGGCCAGAAAATTTGCCAAAACTCGTGGGTCAATACTCCTTGGTACTGAGATGGCTCTACGTTATATAGAAGAACCAGTTGGATACAGCGCTATCGCCTCGATAGATTCTATGTTTAGTATTCCTGATTTTCGAATCAATGAAAAAGTCTTGGGTTTGATTTTAGATACTCAAAGTAAAGCGACCAAGCACTTTATACTCCAAACAAAAAAAGAGAACGAACCACTGTTTGATTATGCCCAATCTGGAAATTTATTAGATTTTTTCCGAACAGAATTGGAAGAACGACAACATTTAAAATATCCTCCTTTTGGCAGACTGGTAAAAATATCAATTAGCGGACACCGAGACTATGTGACCGAAGCTTTAGAACAAATTGTTAAAATGCTCAAGGATTATAATCCTCTAGTAGTCCCTAGTTTTGAAAGCCAAACTAAAAAATATACTGTTTCTATTCTTTTAAAACTTCCCTCAAAAAAACTAGACGCTGAATTAAGTGAGATTATAAAGAATCTTCCACCTGTTTGGAGTGTTGACATTGATCCAGAATCAATACTATAGAGACTGTTTACAATCTAATCACTAAAATATACTATAAAGACACAGAGTTTATTTACAAACTCTAAATACTTTTATGCCCAAACCTATCGTCCAAACTGAAAATAAAGTCCTTCGAGTTATAGCTAAGCCGGTGGACGCGAAGCTTTTTGGTACACCAGAACTCAAAAAAATCATCACCGACATGAGCGACTCTCTCGCTACTTGCGACGATGGTATCGCGCTAGCAGCGCCTCAGGTCGGCATCTCTTATCGCATTTTTATCGTATCTGGAAAACTCTGGGCTGATGAAGAAAACAAAAAAATAAAATCAGATGTGGTATTTATTAATCCAAAAATTACCAAGAGATCTAAAAAAATGTCTACTTTAGACGAAGGTTGTCTTTCGGTTCGCTGGCTTTATGGAAAAACCAAAAGATCAGACAAGGTTAGTATTGAAGCCTATGATATAGATGGGAAGAAAATGACTTGGCACGGATCAGGCCTACTCGCCCAAATCTTCCAACACGAAACTGACCACCTAGAGGGAATCCTTTTTATCGATCACGCCACAGATTTAGAAGAGATAGAGCCAGAAAAAAATTAATATGAAATACGTCTTTTTTGGAACAGATGAGTTTAGTGTCAAGGTGCTAGAAATACTGAAAAAACGCGGATTAGCTCCGGCGCTAGTGGTAACTGTCCCCGATCAACCAAAGGGGCGGAAAATGGCGATCACTCCCCCTCTGACTAAAACTTGGGCGCAAACCAATAATGTGGAATGTGTCCAACCAGATAAGCTCAAAGATTTTTCCCTCGCCGACGACTTTGATTTCGGTGTCGTGGCTTCATATGGAAAAATAATCCCCCAACATATTTTAGACACTCCTAAAAAAGGTTTTCTCAATATTCATCCTTCACTTCTACCAAAATACCGTGGAGCTACTCCACTAGAATCCGCTATTTTATCAGACGATACCAAGACTGGGGTGACTATTATGCAAGTAGACGCTCAGATGGACCATGGACCTATAGTAGCCCAAACCACTATTCCACTATCTGAAAAATGGTACGAGGAACTTCGTGATGAGACAGCTGAAATCGGAGCCAATTTATTGGTAGATATTTTGTCTGATTATTTGTCCGACAAAATTAATCCCATCGAACAAAATCACAACCAAGCCACCGAAACTAAAAAAATAACTAAAACCGACGGATTGATAGACTTGTCTGCTAACCCAATTTTGAATTTTAAAAAGATTCGCGCATTTACACCATGGCCCGGCGCTCATTTTTTTAGCAAAAAAAATGAGCGCGATATTCGCGTGGTTATCAAAAAAGCCCACTTAGAAAACAGTGGGCTTGTTTTGGATCGTGTTATACCAGAAGGAAAAAATGAAATGAACTGGTCTGATTTTAATAAAAATTAATTTTTATTTAATCTTTACAGATTCTACTTTCACATCTTTGAGTGGATGATCTCTACCATCTTTTTCTACTCCTTCTATTTTATCTACCACATCCATCCCTGACACTACTTTTCCAAAAGCAGTATGTTTACCATCAAGCCACGGAGTAGAGTCAGCAGTAACTATAAAAAATTGTGAGCCATTAGTATTTGGGCCAGCATTAGCCATAGCTAGCACTCCTCGGACCAAATTCACCCCATTCGCCTCGTCAGCGAACTGATAACCAGGCCCACCTGTACCATGAATAGCCCAATTAGTCGGATCACTCTTAGTTAGCGGATCACCACCTTGAATCATAAAATCTGGTATCACTCGATGGAAAAGAGTTCCATCATAAAATCCACTCTCAGCGAGTTTTACAAAATTCGCCACAGTGTTTGGTGCTTTGGTTGGGTAAAGCTCTATCTCAATGACACCAAAATTTGTAGTCATGACAGCAATATTAGACTTTTTTGCTTCCTCCGGCGCTATATTATTTGTTTGATTTTCTTCGTTCATGTTATTTTGATTATTAATTATTTCTATTTGATCCTTGCTAATATTGTAAGTATCTTCTGGTTTTTGATTACGAATAGCTCCTCCAACACCTAAAGCTATCAACATTAATATAGCTAAACCAAACAAAACACCCTTATTTATCGATTTGTATTCTTCCATAGTTTTATATAATTTGAATTTATCTTTTCCAACCTCTCAATAAGCTTTTTATTTTCCGAGCGCCTTTGCGAAACACGGTGACTTTTTTACTTTCTTGCGCTCCGAGATTTTGAGCCAATTTGTCTTTAGCAATATCAATAGTGGCATATAAGCTTTCCCCTTCTACTACCTCCCGCACTAGTCTGTTTGGTAAAGAAATATTCACTTCGGTTTGAAATATGTCACCAGCTTTGTGATGAGAAGTTGTCCTACCTACTACCACATCTACCATAACGCTCTCCCCTTCTGATATCAAAAACTTACTAAGTGAACCTATTTTTGACTCTATGTATTGTGTAATAGCTGGAGTCAAATCCATACCTGTAGCTCTAATGTTTATATGCATATAAGTTGTAAAATTAAACTTATAAAATGTCGAACCTCATTACATTATACCAAAAAACTCCTCATCCCACCACCCTACAGGAGTAAAATAAACATCTACTCCACCGGATAAACCTCCACTATTTTACTTGATCGATGATGACCAGATATGATCCGAACCTTTTTAGACTCTATTTTAAAGTGTTCCGCCACCATCTTTACCACTCTCAAATTCGCTAAATTATTTTGAGCTGGCTCTCGAACCCACAAAAGTAGTTTGTCTGGCTCGACAAACTCTTTTTTTTCTTTATGGCTATCTGGGTGAACTTTTACTTTGATTAGCACTTTATTAGATAGTCTCGATTACCATCATATTGGTATCAATAGATTTACCAAACGGCCAACCTCCAACTAAAATCACCTTGTCATTTTTACTTGCTAATTTATTTTTAATCGCAAAAACTCTCACAAATTTCATAACATCCGCCAAACTAGAAAACTTTTCGATAGACACAGGAGTCACTCCATAAGCTACACAAAGTTGATTTAAAGCTTTAGTGTTTGGAGACATAGCTAAAATATGTTGATTTGGTCTATGACGAGCTATCATCCGAGCGGTAAAACCAGAATTCGTTAAAGCTACAATAAATTTGGCATCTGCATGATAAGCCGCCTCCACCACAGCGTCAGACACTATGTCAGCTACCCCGTGTTGAATAATATTATCAAACCGACTAGAAACTAATTCCTTTTCAATCCTCTTCGCAATAGTACTCATCATAGTCACAGCTTCTAAAGGATAATCTCCGAGAGTGGTTTCTTCAGAAAGCATAATAGCATCTGTACCATCAAAAATAGCATTGGCTACATCAGACACTTCGGCTCGAGTTGGCACTGGGGACTTGATCATAGATTCAAGCATTTGAGTGGCAGTGATTACTGGTTTACCAGCTTCGTGACATTTACGAATCAGCATCTTTTGAGCCACAGGTACATCCTCGGCTGGTATTTCAATGGCTAAGTCTCCTCGCGCTACCATAACTCCGTCGGCTAAATGAATAATCTCATCTATATTTTCCAAAGCTTCAGGAGTCTCAATTTTAGCAATAATTTTGGCGTCACATTTTCGTTTATTTAAAATACTCCGCAATTCTTTTATATCTTCAGGTCTACGAACAAAAGATAGGGCAATATAATCTACTTTATGTTTTATACCAAACTCAAGATCTACTCGATCCTTATCAGTGATAGAACTAATAGATAAATAAGCTCCTGGTAAATTTACTCCTCGACGACCCTTGGTCTCTCCACCAACTAACACTTTACAAACAACTTCTTTACCTTTAATGTTGGTGATCTGTAGTTTTTTCTTACCATCATCTAGTAAAATAAAACCGCCCACTTTCACCTCTTTTGGCAAAAGAGGATAATTTACGTGAACACGATCAACATTGCCAATTATTTTTTCTGTAGTTAGGATAAATTTTGCTCCTGGTTTCAAAACAACGGTTGTAGTATCAAATTCTCCAATCCGAATTTTCGGACCACCTAAGTCTTGAAGAATAGCTACTGGCTTGCCAAGTTTTTTGGCTACCGCTCGGCCGATAGTCACTTTTGGAGCATGTTCAGCAAAATCACCATGAGAAAAATTGATCCGCAGTACATTGAGACCAGCTTTGATCATGTTGGTAAGCATCTCTTCATTGGCAGTCACTGGACCAATAGTAGCTACTATTTTTGTTTTTTTGGTAAACATAAATTTAAATTAAAATTAAAAAAAGAAAAGCCTGAATCACAGGCAGTGGTTGATAACTAAACGATCATACACTAAAATCCTAAACCTGACAAACTCTTACTATAAACTCTTTATTGTGTCCCCTTCGGATAAACCGCTTAACACTTCAACAGATCCATCATCACCACGCAAACCAGTAATTACTTCAGTCTTTATAATAGATGATCCTGATTTTTTATATACAAATATTTTATCCCCCTCAAAAAAAAGAGTCGATTCAGGCACAAATACAACACCCTCCTTTAAATTGGTAGCTATCACCAAATTTGCAGTCATTCCACTTTTAAGACGCTGATCTTCTCCATCTATCTCTACTTTTATTTTATAATTAACAACTCCATCTATTAAAGTCTCTCCAGGTTCTATGTAAGATATTTTTCCAGAAAAAACCTCATTTGGTAAAGCATCAAAGGTTATCTCCACTACATTACCAATTAAAACATTTCCGACATTTATTTCTGGCATGTTAGCCTCTATTTCAAAATTGTTATCACTAATAAGTGATACTAGTTTTTCTCCAGCTGAAGCGATTTGACCTACTTTAGCATCTTGTCTTGTAACAACGCCGGAAAAAGGTGCCACCAAAATCTTTTTAGCAATATCAGCTTCTATTTTTCTTATTTCTGCTCTTTTTTTCTCGATCTCTAAATCAGAAATGGTAGATTCACCATTACCAACCAAGGACTTTTCAGCTTCTACTATCTCTTTATCTCTGTTTCTCAAAGCTTCTTGGTAACTATTTAAATTTGAAACATATGAAGCCCCTTTGATATTAGGGATCGAGACATACCAAATAGTGTTTATATAATTAATCAGATCGTCTGAAAAAGAAACAAACAAGCCTTTAGTACCTAAAGCTGTTGGTTCGGTTTCGGAAATATCTATAGAATCAGTTTTTTCTAAATTAAAAGTTCTTAATACATAATCGGAAATATTTTCTGAATCAATAATTAATTTATATTGACCTTCTGTTTCTCCATTATAAGACCCCGAGATGACTGGAGTAGACATAGTATAAGAATCAGAAGATGGTACCGCTGATAAATCACTGGACAACAATTTACGATAAGCACTTTCAACTAGAGTATTCTGTTGTTTTTTTACTTCTTCTAGACTAGCTTTATCATTTTTATCATCAGCCATAGCTAAACCTAAATTAGCTTTCGCAATACCCAGATCAGATAAAAGAGAACTCAAGTTTAAGCTCACTATAGTCTGTCCGACCAAAACATGATCCCCGACATCAAAATTTACTTGTGCCACTTTTCCACTATTTTCAAAAGCCAAATCTACTTCAGATATAGGTTTGACTGTCCCCGTAACAGATACTGTTTGGCTCAAATCTCCACTACTTACTACAAAGTCGGGGCCAGAAAATTCACCACTCGGCCAGAAATAAAAACCTAAAACCAAAACAGCTATTAGCGCCACAGCACCAATAGCCACTTGTCTTGGAGAATATTTTTGAAATTGCTTATTGTTTAAAATTAACCTTGAGAAGTCTTTCATCTAGCCAATTTTACCTTATATTTAAGCCCTAGTCAAAAACTATTTTATCTGATAACGAACGTTAACCCGTACAGTCACATCAGTCGACCCAGCTTCTATAACTGGAGCTGAGGTAGCTTCTAGATTTTTTACCATCATGTTATCTCCGCCCATACCATAGTACATAGGACCTCCGTTGAATTCTTCTTCGATTGAAGTTAGCCCACCTAAATTAAAGCCAGCTGTTTTAGCCACAATTTTAGCTTGTTTTTGCGCCTCTTTTATAGCGAGCCCTCGAGCCTCACTTCGCACAGCTTCTAGATCATCAATAGTAAACTGGACCCCTGAAACAGAATTGGCTCCCGCTTTTACTAAACCAGATAAAATAGACCCTATCTTAGTAAAGTCGCGAATTTTTATTTCCACACTTTGACTAACTTGATAACCAATTATTTTTGGAGCTTCACAAATACTTCCGTAAACACATCTGTTGTTGCTATAACGTGGAGAGATATTGTAACCACTAGTTTTAATATCTACTTTATCAATATCATTCTTTTTTAGAAAAGCAATAATGTCATTCATCTTTTTAGTGTTGTCGGTCTGTAAAGTAGAGACGTCACTACCACCTTCGGTAATCACACCAAAACTAACAGTCGCAATATCTGGCACCACAGACACTTTGCCTTCACCTGTCACCCCAAAACTACTAAAAGCACTTGGATCCACAGATCGTGAATAAGCACTAGAATAAATAAACACTGAATATGAAGCTACTAGTAGAAACAAAATACCTACTCCAGCCAGAATCTTCTTGGTTTGATCGGTCATAATTCTAAAATTGATTAATTTGTTAAATAATACTCTTAAACTATACTCTGTATTGGCACAATTGTAAATAAGGTGTATAATACTCGACGGACTTAGTAACCAGACAAACAGACCGGTAAAGGGCCGGTTTCGTCGTTTGGTAAAAAATTAAAGAGAAAGAAGGAGAAAAGTAGTATGAAAACCAGTGGCAACACAGCTTACGCCAACGCTTTTTTGGAAGAAGGTATTGGCGTCGACCCAGTGCCAAGAATTCTTGGTCAACGATTGGAGAAAGGTATCAAAACAAATCATTCGAGAACTGCTGCTGAAAGGTTGTGTCAGGTAGTCGAGCAAAATGAGGAGCTCGTTAAAACTGGACACTTTATCTTTCCTTCAGTAGCCACAAGTGACTTGATAACCGTAATCAAAGCCACTACTTGGGCCAAAAATCTGACAATACCTCCCCACCGTGCAAGTATTTTGGATCATATCGAAAATGTGATTCGGGTCCCCAAAAAGTGTCAAAAGATTGGTTGGGAAAACTCAAACATATCCCCAGAAACTTCATCAGGAGCCCTGAAAAACATCATGACCGTCCAAATGTTTTTCTGGGCCATCTTGCAAACAGCAGATGAAAACTGGGAAGAAATTCGGGATGGTAACATCGCCCCAAAAATCATGGGGTCAAGAATGAAAAACAGCGAATGTTGTTTTACTTTGTACGAAAAAGGCGGGGCCTTGATTTTTGATGCCATGTGCATCAACCACAAAACATCTCGGACAGCTGTACCTATTATCTGGGTACGATAACTTTTTAGTATCCTCCTTCCCCAAAGGGTGAGCGATTCGTCGCTTGCCTTTTTATTTTTCTTAAAAATATACAAACAAGAGTATTAGTGCTCCGAGTATTATTCGATACCACCCAAAAACTGAAAAAGTATTTTTATTAATAAAAGATATAAACCACTTTATAGCCAACAAACTCACGGCAAAAGACGCCACAAAACCTATTATTAATGATTGCCAATCTCCCACCGCAAAATCTCCAGCCGATTTTAAAAGATCATAAGCTGTTGCTGCAAGCATAGTCGGGATAGCTAGTAAAAAAGTAAACTCTACCATGGTCTTTCGTTTCAAACGAAGCATCATACCACCAACTATAGTCGCGCCCGATCGCGACACTCCCGGAACTACCGCCAAAGCCTGAAAAAGACCTAAATAAAAGGCTTGTTTAAAAGGAATATTCTCAATCAAATCTATATCACTCTCCCTTTCTTCATACCAACCCTCAAAAATGAGTAAGATTATACCACCAACAATCAGAGCCGAAGCCACGATTAAAATATTTTCTAGTAACACATTTTTGATTATCTTATATAAAACAAAACCTATCACCGCTGTTGGCACAAAAGCTGAAACTACTCGCAACAATATTTCTTTATTTAGTAAAAGTTTTTTCCAATACAAAAACAAGACCGCGCTGATTGCTCCAAGTTGAATAGTAATCTGAAAACTAGACAAAAAAGCCGACGGGATTATGTTTAAAATCCTACTAGCGACAATAAGGTGTCCGGTTGACGACACTGGTATAAACTCCGTCAAACCTTCCACTAAGCTTAAAATCAAAACTTGAAATAAATTCATATTCTAAGGATTTACAGCCACCAGACTATCATTGACTAATATATACAAAATCCCGTCCACTATTTTTATTTTCTTTAGATTTTTATAACCACTGGCTAAAATTTTCGGCTTTTGATTGTTCGCCAACTTACCATCAACTAAATCAAAACCTAAAACAGTATTACCGCTTCCCACCAACAACATCTCTTTGCTGTCTTTTTTAATATAAGCTAGTCCTTTCGGTTTCCAACCCATTTTACCACTACAAACAAGTGGATTTGTGAATCTGGTATCATTAGTATTACACTCATTAACCACCGGAGACCCAAAGTTTCCACCACTTGATAATATATTTATCTCATCAAAAGAAGCTGAGCCACTATCTAAAATAAACTTGTCGCCCATTTCACTCTCTACTAAGCCTATAGGATTTTTAAAACCAAGAGCATAAAGATAGAGACCAGACCAAGGATTATCTTCTGGTATAGATCCATTTTTTCTAAATCTTAAAACTTTACCCGCCAAAGATTCTTGATCTTGCGATAATATTGCCTTCCCTGTATCACCAGTCAAAAGCCAAAGAAAATCACTTTTTCCGACTATCAACCCTCCACCATTGTTAGTTAGACCAGCTGGAATATTGTCGAGTATTATGTGTTCGTCACTCAACAAGGCTTCTGGTACCGCTTGTGTAAAAGCGGGTTTATTCTCCTCTTCTCCTGTTTGAGGTACAGATGGTGGATCAACAACCCTTAGATTAAAACTGGAAACTCTACTAAAAATAAAACCATTGGTATTGCGATAACTATAAACCATAAAAACTAAGCCGTTAGTTGAAAAACTAGAATCCAATTCTAAATCCAATATCCCCTCTGCCCCTGATGTAGTAAATTTTGGCAAACCAAGCACACTAACCATTTCTCCATTTTTTTTAGTAATTTTTAAATCATCATCATAAACAAGTAATATTTTCTCTTCCGGTAAAATAATGACATCTTTTGGAGAGCCTATTTTTTGAATTTCAAAAATGATTGGACTAAGCAGTCCTGGCAAAACACTTCCTTCGTCATCACTATCAATCACTATTGGTTTTTCATTTGTCTCATCTTCGGTGTTAGTATTGTTGATTGATTCTATCTTCCCATCTGGACGTAACTGATAGGTAAAATTAGTTTTAGTAAACCAAACATAAGCAGAAAAAGAAAACCAGGCAATACCGACTACAACCAACAGACTAACTATTATAAAAACTATTTTTCCTTTCATTTAATTTAATTTTAAAAAATAAGCAAATACGACCATTAGGCAAATTATAACAAATTGAGAGGAAATGCCTACTAAATGATTTTTTAGTCTCATATTTGTATGTATCCAAACATGAAAGCTCTGCAAGACACCTAAAATAGGATTGCGAAAATGACTATAAACAAATTGGAAAAAATCAGGCACCATTCCTAAACCCATACCTATTAATATCCAAATAGAAAAACTCCAACCCAAAATATAAAAAATGATAACCGGTAATACTAAACCTAAAGAAAAATCCAAACCAATAAAAAATAAATCTCGAATAAATCTCTTATCTTTAGCAAAAATTAGAGCTTTGGGATTATTTTCATCTTTACTAAGAGAATGAAGTTTATAATCCCAATGAGGTATAGCATCTAAAGCAAAGTGGCTCACAAATGCCAAAGGTAAGCCCACATAGGGTGTTGAAATAAAAACTTGAGAAATAAGCGCTCCTGCTACGGAATGAGTTGTAAGAGTCATAATCTAAAGTTCTTCTTCTTTAATGCTGACAATCATTCCTTCCGAGATACCTACGGTAAAGACTTTATTGACATATTCTGGTTCAGCTAAAAATTTATTTTTAAACTGGCCCAAACCTATCATCCCCTCTCCCACCAAAAACACCTTAGCAGAAGGAGCTATAGATAAATTGTCGATAGTTGGTAAATCACGATTATCAGATCTAGTAGAAACACTATCTCCTGGCAACAAATTGGAAGCATAATCAATAGTAGCTGTATAATCAAAACTGTCTTTCTCTAAATGACGAATAAATACCACTTCATAATAATCCGCTGATATTTCTTTGTTTTGCCAACTCAAAAATAACCCTGCCAGAATTAAAACTACTACTCCAAAAATTATTATAGTTTTTTTACGATTAAGTTTCATCTTAAAAGCATACCACTTATTTTTATTTTTTGGTATACTAACAAAATATGTTTGATGTAGAAAAATTAAATTTGTTGAGTCTTTTTATAGAACCCCGTCTCCTATGGGGCCTGTTTGCTTTTTTGGCACTTTTATCGCTAGCGACGTCTATTCTTTTATGGTGGCACAAAATGAAAACTCATAAAACTAAAACCGTGACGAATTTAGAAATAGTTTATGGGTTTCTATGGTTAATAGCTGTTATTGGACTACTTATTTTACTTCAATCTTATGGTCACTCTCTCTAATCACAAAAAAATGGCTCTTAGTGAAGTCATATTTGTTTGTTTAGCAATTTTGATTCCTGTCTTTTTTGTCCTTTTATCTATTGTCGCCCAATCATCTAGTCTCACTAGTAAAGCTCAACTATTATTAGAAATAGGTTTACTTTATTGGTTTATTATTTTGTTGCCCATTATTTACGGTTTGATTATAGAATTTATTTATCCTCAAAAAAATAATATCCCTTTGTAGACTAAATTTTGTCTGATATAATCTGACCATGACTTTACAACGTAGCTCCACCCACACCCAAACAAACACTGATAAAACAACTGACATCCACCCAAATATTTGGGGAGATTTTTCTCATATTTCTGGTAGTGTGTCTAAAATTTACGGCGATCTAAATCTTCACCATATTAAAGGTGACACCAGTCGTATATCTGGCAGTATTTCCGGTATCTTCGGTGAAGTAGACAGAATATTTGGCGATGTATCCAATATCCGAGGTGACGTGAGCGCTCTTGAAGGCGATGTCTCAAATATCTCCGGTGACGTCTCTAGTATCACCGGCAATACCGCCAGGCTCCGCGGTGATGTAACCAATATCCGTGGCAACGTCTCCAACATCAATGGTGTCGCTTCAGACCTACTTGGTGACGTATCCAATATCCGAGGAGAAGTGACCAATATCTCTGGCAATGTTACAAACTTGTCTGGAAATGTATCCAAGCTTTCGGGCAATGTATCTGGTCTAAATGGAGACATCTCACACCTAGAGGGCAACGCCACAGGTATCGAAGGAGACGCCACAGATTTGCACGGTGATATAAATAGTTTGGTTAAATAAATTTTTCTACAGCTAGATAAGTGGCTACAATCGCCGCCGTTTCAGCTCTGTAAGTATTTTCTCCTAAAGATAAAGTCTGCCAATCAGATTGCTCAGCTTTAGCTACTTCTTCTTCTGTAAATCCACCCTCTGGACCAATCAAAATATTTATTTTATCCTCCCTTGGGGAAATTTTTTTATCGCCTGACATGTTTAAAATAATTTTTTGACCATCTAAGGATTTTTTTAATAAATCATCAAAATTTATCATCTCGCTTATTTTTGGTATGGACATACGTCCAGATTGTTCACTCGCCTCTTTTACTATTTTGTTTAGACGGTCTTGATTTAAAGCCAGTTTGACAGTCCTGTTGGTCACCACCGGAACAATACTTGTTATGCCTATCTCAGTCGCTTTTTGACACACCAGCTCAAAGTTATCTTTTTTCAAAATTGCACAGTAAAGAGTCACCTCTCGATCTTGTCTTTGGGTTTTGTTTATATTTTCAACTGATACTACTACTTCTTTTTTCGTTACCAGATTTATGACCGCCTCACCTTCAGCCACCCCTTCTTCTATTAAGACCACTCTATCTCCCACCGCGAGCTTCAAAACATTTTTCCATTGATTTATCAATTCACTATCAATTAGACGGATGTCACCAACAGTCAAATGTTTATCAATAAAAAATCTGTGTAATCTCATAATAAAAATTTACTAAGATTGAGCTTTTTTTTCTCCAATTTTCTCTAAAGCTTTCTTGACTTCAGTTAATACACTCTCATGAAAATGAACTCCGTGCGAAGCCATATCTTTTATTATTTGGTTTTTGGTAGCATCAGCTACTCCGACCACTAAAGCAAAGTGAACAATAGCTGCTCCCTCAAAAAATCCAAGCCACTCTAAAAGTTCAGCCGGATTATCCCATTGTCCATCCACATACATATCCCTCATCGCTCGAAGTTTATCAGCTGTTTTTTCAGCTTTTGGTAGGGTTATGTCCCCAATGGATTGGGCATCTACTAAAGCTCGGATAATCTTTTCTTGATCCTCAATCTGAGTAATAGTTTTACCTACTTCTAGGATTGGACTCAGAGCATTGCGCCCTTTGACTAGAGTTTCGATTCCAACTCGACAAAAAGCTAATACTTCACCAATTTTTTTTGCAGAAAATTCATTTAACATAATAATTTAGAAAAAATAAAATTTAGAAACCCGACCGAATAAAAACTTATCAACTTTATAATAACAAAAAGTATAGCATAAAAAACTGACTCCTATTATAATGTAAAAAAACATTAAGTATTATTTAATTTAATCTAAAAACTAAACCATGCCCAAAACAAAAAAAACTTCTACTCTAAAATTTGATCGCAAATTAATAATACTAGGATCGATTGCTGGTATTTTGGTTTTAATCTTTGCGGTTATCCAAATACTAAATTTGGTCACTACAAATAATCGTTCCGCAAACACTGTTTTTTCATCTAAAGCTTTTTTAAGTGCCCCAATGATGGATTCCTCATCTTTTGGCAATATAGAAGAAGTATCCCTAGATCTAGTAGCAGAAGCTCCTTCTCTAATTAGACAAAAAATAGACACTGCTAGTTTAGTTTTATTGGTAGACAATGTATCTGATTCTATAAACAATATTAAAAACGTAACTTTAGGTGTGGATGGTTACATTACCAATTCAAATATTTATGAAAATGGAGACGACTTAATCCAAGGCAATATTACTATCCGTATCCCATCGGAAAATTTTGAATCTATTTTAAATCAAATAAAATCTCTAGCTGTTAAAGTAGAAAACGAATCTACTTCTTCTGATGATGTAACGGAACAAATAATAGACATAGAAACTCGGATTGAAAATCTAGAAATACTGGAAGAGCAGTACCGAAAAATCCTAAAAACAGCCACTAAAACTGAAGATGTCTTAAAGATAACCCGAGAAATAAACAATGTTCGACAACAAATAGAATCCTTCGAAGGTCAATTGAAATACATAAATGAAGCCGTCTCTATGTCGACCATCTCAGTCAATCTAAAAGCCATAGCCGACGTGCAAGTCTTCGGTCTAACTTGGAAACCTCTGATTATTTTGAAACAAGCTCTCCGCAACATGGTAGCCGGCATCCTAGATTATGTAGAAACTATTATTTATTTAATCTTTTATATCCCTGTTATCGCTGTTTGGCTAACCACTATCGGAGTTGTAATTTTGGGCGGATACAAATTAGTTCTCTTTATTTTAAGTAAATTTAAAAAGAGGTCTAAAAAATAAAAGACTGCCCACCTAGATCAGGTGAGCAGTGCTAAATAAAAAACTTTATTTTCCATCATCCTCACTATCACTTGAGTGATAGTAAAGCTCAATAAAGGTCACGTGAGGAGAAAGACTGGCCACCAAAGATTGGTGTTCGTCTTTAGAAAATCTCTTTTTTACTTTTAAACAAACAGTTGTTACATTTTGTTTGTTGACCTTTGTAAGAAAAGGTCCCAAAAAATCGATCTTTGCGAAGGAAGGTTCCTTCTTCAAAGATTCAATGAATTCGTGATAAAAATTTTCCAATACCACAACCTCGATAATACTCCCTGGTCTGGCATTGGAAAAAGATCTAGAGACCCTATTCCCCCTCGTTTGGACAGCGGTTATTTTTGGCATTTTCTAATTCTCCCTTCCGATTTCAAATTTAGTCATAGAAGTAATTCCTATGACTTTTCCACAAATTATTATAACATGATTAAAAAAATTAAGCAACTCGTTTGTTTATTTCCGAGCCTACTATCACCCCATCATCAAGTTCAACGGTTCTGTGTCCAAGCTCTGTATATTCAGGCTCATGAGTAACCATAACTATAGTTTGACCATCTCTGTTTAAATTAACAAAAGTATTCATGATCACCTCGGCTGTTTCTGAGTCTAGATTGGCAGTTGGTTCATCGGCAAACATAATGGTTGGGTTGTGAGCTAAAGCCCGAGCAATAGACACTCGTTGTTGTTCTCCTCCAGACAATTGACTCGGTAGATTGTCTGGCCGATGAGCAAGTTGCACCCGTTCTAAAGCCTCCAATGATTTTTTATAAGCCAAATGTTCCGGTAATCCTTGCATTAAAAGTGGAAGCATTATATTTTCAGCTGCTGTCATTTCTGGCAAAATAGCATAGTCTTGAAAAATATAACCCAGTTTATTTAGACGATAATCAATCATGTCATTTTCAGACAAACTAGAAGCGTCTACCCCTTCTAAAATAATCTGCCCACTAGTAGGTTTATCTAAAAGACCTAATTGATATAACAAAGTACTTTTACCAGATCCAGACCGTCCAGTAATCGTCACAAACTCACCCTTTTTAACTAACAGATCCAAACTCTTAAGAACATTTAGGACTAAATCTCCGTTGTAATAATTTTTTATTAATTTTTTTGTTTCTATAATAGTAGACATAAAAGTTTTTAACGGCCTAAAATGGCTTCTAAAGTATTACGTTTAATAATGAGCCTAGCCGGTATAAATCCAGCAATAATAGTGGTGAAAATAAGCAAACCAACTCGAATAGATGTTCCCCCTAAAGGAGCTACTAAAATACCATCAGAAAAAGGAAAATTTATAGGATGACTAGCAATATAAGGTTTCAAACCAAAATATAAAATAATTAATCCAAAAAATACACCTACCACTGCATAAAACAAAGATTGTAAAACATAAGAAAATTCAATCGCCCCACTAGAAATACCAATACCTTTCATAATACCAATATAACGTCTTCTGGTTATAGCATTTACAAAGATGACAATAAAAATAGTGATAGAAGCCACCACTAAAGATATAGACCCCAAAAAACTTCCAAGGACGTCAAAGGTTCTCTTAATATCTTTAAAAAACTGTCCTTGGGATTCCTCCCATGTTTGGACTAAACCAGCCTCATTCAGATGATCGCGTTTTAATAATTCTTGAATTGCACTCTCAGATACTCCTGGTTTCAATTTTATAGCTATTTCGTCGACATTGTAATCTGTTCGGCCAATCATACCGCGCAATTCACGATCATTAAAATATATTCGCCTACCGACTTCATCTATTTTACTTTTCACTATACCCTTAACTATCACTTCCCTAGTCTGTCCAGCTACTTTTATCCTCACTTTGTCGCCTATTTTTACTCCAGAAATACTAAGAGACTCTGGACCAGGAAAATACTCCTGGAGTAAATACGAACCTAGTAAAACTTCCCCAAAATCATTTGGAGATAAATACTCTCCTTCAACCAACAAAGATTTCAATCCTGTCGTCCTATTTTCTTTGGCAGGATCAATTCCCACTACACTACCACTAGTTTGATCTATTACATCTGACTCGCGATTTTTAGTTTTGTAATTTGCCTCTATTGTTCCCCCTTCAATATATCTAGCGGTTAAAGACTCTATTTGAGGCAAGCTTTCTGCTCTTTTTATAAAATCTGTACTCCTTTCTATATATTCTTTATCTTCATGTTTAGCTATTAAAATATCGCCAGAATATTGAGCTCGATAGGCAATACTGGCACCTTCTATAAGGCCTACCAAAATACCCGACACTACTACAAGATTAATAAAAGTTAGGGTCATAACAAAAACAATCAACACCGTAGTCCATTTGCTAGATCTTTTTATTTGCCGTTTAGCTAAAAACAATCCGACATGCAAAGTTGTTAGAAAGTTAAAAAACCGTTTTGACATAATGCTTATTGTACCTATTAGAATCCATTATGACCAGACCTAATTTTTATTTTTCACAGTAATTTTCTCTAAAACTTGACCCTAAGTCTGAATATGTTATAATACAAAACAGCTAAAAACCCTATCAAAATAAAGGAGAAACAGGTTTTATGAGTTCTTTAGAAAATTTTCAGGTGGTTTCCGAACTTTCAAAATTAGAGAACCATTTTGTCCAGGCGACAAAAGGGTTAAATAATACTGAAATATTAGAAATCATTGAGTCTATGTCCCAAAGGGATGCTGACATCTTAATGCTTTTCACAAAAAAAGAAGGGTCTGTGGTATCTTCTTTGTTGAACGCAAACGTCTCTGATAAACATAGTGTTTGCTATGTTTATCACTGTGTTAGACGTCTAGAAACAAAAGTTTTAAGACAAAGAATGCACCGGTTGGAAGAATGGGAGTGTTTACAAGAAATGCCCATAGAAGACTTCCCTTTTTCTCCAACAGCCAACAAGGTGATACCTCACCTAAAAGAAAGGTATCAATTGGAGAAAATTGGGGATCTCAACCCCAAACACATCATGTGTTTGGTAGACAGATTGGAAAAAGAAAAAAATCCGAGGAATCAAAGAATTCTCCAATCTTTTTTCGAAGATTTAAGGTCTTTTGGTCATCCAGATATAAGATTTTTTATCAGAGAGATAGACGAATTAAGACTCTCAACCTGATACCCCCAGCGTCCACCACAACTAAGTTGTGGTGGACGCTTTTTATTTAAAATATTTTTTACCAGAAAATGTTACCTTACGCCATTTGCATTAGCTATATCCTTTTCTAATCCTTTCTCGCCAAACCTAACCTCTTTTTTCCCTAAACTCCACTCCTGTAAGACTGCTTGTGTGTTAATCACTTTTATTGTCACAAAAATATCCACTTCCAAGCAAAACATTCAAAAATTTGCTTAAAGTTAAAAAATGTTATACAATCTTAAATTCCCTAAAAATTGGTTTTAGGCTAAAACAATCTGCTCTATGTAAGGCAGATTGTTCGCCCGAACATCCAAAGAATGTTTTAGGGGAAATAATAAAAGAAAGGATAAAAGTGATTATGTTTTGTCAGTCTTGTGGTCAAGGTTTTAACCTTGAAAAATTGCACCCCGAACTGCCACGCCAATGGTTAATTTGCCAAAATTGTGGCAATGACGCCAAAGATATCGCCGAACTGTCTGACTACAAATGGCCTCCCTCAACACTATATATTTTTTGTAAAAATCCAAATTGTCGAGCAGTTTTTGAAGATGGTACACACATGGACCATCATCCAGACCCTGCCGAAATGGAAGTTATCAGAAATAATGGATTCATTATCTATGAATCACATTGTCCCGCATGTTTTCTACTTCATTGCGACTGCTGTAATACTGCAACATCCGCCAAGGATAAATGCTTGTGCGATTAAATGATCTAAAAAAACAAAAGGGGAAATGCAAATGTCGAAGGGTCCTTTACTAAAAAGAGTGGTGTGGCCGTATTGCCTAGGTTGCAATCGGGTACAAAAAGTACCTGGCGGTCCGTTTATTCGGACACTGTTCAAACAAGCGCAAAGACTCGCTATCCTGGCACAAAGCAACACAGCTTGCCCAGAATGCAGCGCCAAAGCACAGAAAAAAGCCGCCTAATCCTTTCTTAGATTTGGTTGTAAAAAATAACACCAAATCAAAAACCGTCCAAACTGAAAAGTGGGCGGTTCTTTTTTCCTAAAATTTTATTTTTACTATTTTTACTGACTGACAGTTGTACTAGCTGTTGTAGTCGCAGTTTGATCTTCAATTTCGGACTTAGGACTAATATTTTTAAATTTAATATCAAACTTTACTGTAAAATTGTCATCGATCACATTGTTGGCAAGATTATCAAAAAACTTGTCTGAACCATAGCGGATATCCCATTTTGTTCTGTCTAATACAGCCCCTCCCACAACAGTAACACTTCCTTCTCCTTCTTGATTTATGGTTATTGGAAATTCTATCTGATTAGTAATATCTTTTATAGTCAATTCTCCACTCGCAATATATTCCCCGCCAATCATATTGACATCTTTAATTGTAAATTTGGCAGTAGGAAATTTTTCTACTCCAAAAAAATCATCGGATTTGAGGTGCTTTTCAAGCATGTCGACAGTAGCTTTGGTGTTACTAGTAGAACCAGCTTTGATAGTGTTCATGTCGATCACAAAATCTCCAGACGAGATTTTGCCGCCGGACACTTGTAAGTCACCTTCTTTAATGGAAATAGTTCCTTCGTCGATGTAATTAGCGATAAGGGTTTTTTTACCTTCCCAATTTACCATACTTAAAGCTAAGTCTATTTGATAATCCCCGTCGACCAAACTTATTTCTTCAATAGTTTCTACGTCTACCACCATCTCATCTACACTCTCGCCAACCCCTTTAAACCTATAAAAAGCAAAACCTATAACTAAAATAGCTATCACTATCAACACTCCTAGCATTTGTTTATTCATAATAAAAATCCTTAAAATTTATAATTGTTTGACTATTGTACACTACTACGATGTTTTAAACAAAAAAACCGCCGGCGTATGCTACGCCGGCGGTTTTTATCCCTTTCCAAGATTAAGCAGCTTCTTTCATCCCATCAATCTTATTCTCGTCTATTGTCTCACGAGAAAGTTCTTGATATTTAGCAAAAAGTCTTGGATCTGTTTCTTTTAGTTCTTTCAAAAATTCTTTCAATGCTTCTTGACGTTTTTTTTCTTCTTCCATTTTTACTTCATCTTCAAAGATGACTCCGCCAAAATCTTCCATACCTTTAAATAATTTTTGCATATTTTGTTATATAGTTAAATTGTAATTATGTTTGCATTATAACCTAAGTCACAACTCAAACACATCCTCATCTATCCATTATACCATATTTACCTAAAAATGCAAGGATTGTACCTTCGATTTGAAAAGTGTATTATTAGGTTTGTTGTGTGCCAATCGAGTGGAATAGTAACTCGATCAGCAGTCGAGCTATGCTGGAGAGCTTGGTCAAGATGGCAGAAAGTAGACGACGATATTCGAATAGTTGTTTATTATCAAAATCTGACTCGAAAATACGATCTCGGTCTAAAGTCGTTGATGTGGTTAATTTGACTGCATCTCACTTGCAAAAAGCAAAGCATTTAAGACGTGCAGTGCTTAGCGCAAGGCTCTCGAAGTAGTACTGGCACTACTCCACAACACCTCGGCGTCTCAAGTTTTACACTGGGACGCCATTTTTTTATACCTAAAAACTAGCTAAATATACTTACTCATCCTTTAAACGTCAATATTGACCCCTCGTCACCACTCCAAGTAAAATAGAATAAGAGTCGTAGGTCTTTGAGAATTTGACCTACATTTTCGTCTACCAAAAAACAACAAAGGAGGAAAACTGTGCTCTCTAGTCGAAGAAAAGTAAGATTTAAAATTTCTTTAAACTTCAACTCAGAAGGAGAGATCCAAGGGATTAGAAAATTGTCAGTCAAAGCTCTGCCTGTGATAGCGGCGCTCAAAGATGGTCAATTACTTTTAGAAATTGGTCTACATAGGACCAATCCCTATTCTAGACATCGTGGGAACGACATCAAAGTCACTCCTAGAAAAGCTATCGGTTTTGACAAACAAACTTACACTCAAATCGCGCCTTGTCTTTTTAAGACTCTGGAAAAATATGCTCAAGATTGTATCAAAAAAAGAAAGTGTGATTGGGATAATATGTTTTATGTGTCAGGTAAACGGTTGTATTACAAAAGAAGAGGTGGATCAATCCAATATTCAAAACATTGGACTTGTCCCCCATTTATAACCGTTCATGTTTCTTGTTTTGATACAGCGCTTGCTGGTGATTTGATGGCTCAATGGCTCTACGGCCGCGAAGCTATCCACCAAAGAGTCGGTTTGGCCAATTTTATCGAACGAGCTCTGGTTGATTATCCGCAAAATGGCCGTAGTTTAGATAGGTTTAGAAATCTAAAAGGAGGTAGAGTTGCCGCTGAAGCGTTACTCCGACCCAGTCTTCATCCAATCCTTCAAAAACAAACTTTGCGAATACTAAGTCATAATGGATGCGCATGGAAAGAATATCCTCATATCCACCAATTACTTGATATTTGCAACTTGTCCGACTGGACTGGTGAATTGACCACTGAAGAAAGACTGGCCAAACAAGGACCCACTGGTCGAAAAGAAAGACTTGGACACACTAGGATAGACTATGTAGGAACAAATGGAAACAATCACATCTTTCGGTTTTTCCCAAAAAAACCCGAAAGTAACGACATTCCATTTTAAAACCCCGCCTAAGAAACGGGGTTTTTTATTTTAATCGAAAATACTAACTAAATATTTATCTATCTCACGCTGATCAAGATCATAAAAATACTTATCATCTCGATGAAGATCGCGAGCCAACTCCTCCCCCACAAAACGCCAATGCCACGGCTCAAACTGATAATAAGTATTCTTTTCTGGATAAGAAAGTGAAAAGCCGTAACGATAAGCATTTTTCAAAAGCCACTGATAAGCCTCTGATTGAGCAAAGCCATTGTAAGCTCCACCAATGGTCGGAGTGGTCAGATCTACTGTCGTCCCCAATTGGTGCTCCGAATAGCCTTGATCAGCTGAAAATTGATTTGCGTTTGAACCATAAGTCAGCTTATAGCTAGCTTTCAAGCTGGATTGCTCTCCAAAAGATCTAAAGCCAGACAAGACCTTTATATCTACCCCGTCTCTTTCGGCCGCCTTCAACATTTTTTCTAAAAACGGCCACACTTTTGCGTGAATTAATATTTTTTTCTCCTCGCTCAAAACAAAAATTGAATCAACATTGGTCAGCAAATCCGGAACATAATTTTCATTTAAAAAAGAAACTTTGGAATATTTTTGCAAAAGTTCTTTATCAGTATTTTTCAGTTTTTCCAAAATACCAACAGTCCCCGCTATCTCTCCCACCTGTTCCGCCAATTGGTCGTTTCTGGTCTTCTCATTTTCCAGATTAGCAAATAAATCATTTCTTTCTGTTTCAAGATTTTTTGTTTTAATCTCAAGACCAGCGATAGTATCTAGCAAGCCTTGTTTTTCCTGAACAAATTCTTGCCAAAAATACCATCCCCCATAAGCTCCCCCTGCTATGACCAAAATAGCCAAAACGAGGAAAAATATAAGCCACTCTTCTAGTTTATTTAAAATATATCGCATTTGCTGATTATAGCCCAAACTCACCAAAAGAAAAGCCCCGTCGCTACCTGCG
>Ga0066639_10000906_pt1 | contig 26529 bp, 22 predicted proteins | sample CryGeyCG2114_010_2_FD_59504 | JGI IMG/M metagenome (GOLD analysis project Ga0066639, IMG submission 59504) | Groundwater microbial communities from aquifer - Crystal Geyser CG10_big_fil_rev_8/21/14_0.10 | ecosystem: Environmental > Aquatic > Deep subsurface > Groundwater | place: USA: Utah...
AGGTAAGACACTCTCAGCATCAGTCACTGCTGTTTGGCTCACGATGACCCCTTCACTCTAATTCTTGGATCAATAACCCCATATAAAATATCTACTACTAAGTTTGCAACCACAAGCAAACTACCAAATAAAAGCGTTAAGGCGAGAACAAGAGGATAATCCCGGTTGGTCACACTTAATACAAAGTGTCTTCCCATGCCAGGTACCGCAAAAATCACTTCAACAACAAAAGTTCCAGATAGAATTCCAGCGATCAATGGTCCTGCGTAGGTCAATACAGGAATCAATGAGTTGCGCAGTACATGTTTAAATAAAATCATTGTTTGAGGAAGTCCTTTGGCTCTCGCCGTGCGGACAAAATCTGCCTGTATAACCTCTAATACACTAGCCCTAGTCAGACGTGCAATATAGGCAGCGGGCCGAACACCTAAAACAATCACAGGCATTATGTAATACTCAGGACCATCCCATAAGGCAGGAGGTAACCAGTTCAACCAAAAAGAGAAAATAATAATCAGTATGGGAGCTGTTAAGAAACTGGGCACAGCCACTCCGCTCATAGCCAAAACCATAAGCGCGTTATCAACATATGTATTATGCTTTGCCGCCGCAAGAACACCCAACGGAATCCCCACAATAAAGCTGATAATTAAAGCATAGATACCTAGTTTTAAGCTGACAGGAAAGGCTTCGCCAACGATATCAGACACAGACCGCCCTAAGTATTTATAGGATTCGCCAAGATCTCCTCGAAGAAGATTGAACATATAGTTTTTATACTGAATAGCCACAGGGTCATTTAAACCATACTTGGCTTCAATATTAGCCTTCACTTCAGGAGGGAGTGCTTTTTCAGAGTCAAAGGGCCCACCCGGTAGAAACCGCAACATCAAAAATGTCATTGTTGCGATCACAAATAGAGTGAGTGCCGCCTCCACCAAACGCTTACTCACATACACTAGCATCTGTTGAGCAATGACAAAGTAACCCAATGCAAACAAAAGAGAGCCTATGGTCGCCCAATTCAAAAAGGTCACCAATGGTCCGCCAAAGTTTAAAAAACTAAGAACCAAGGTTGAGCTAAAAATAATCCCCACCACAGGCCAAAGAAGTGCTTTTAATCTCATTCTTTTAAGCTCGTATATTTATAGACCAACAAATCCATGACATTAATCGGATAGTTCACCACACGGTCTGCTACTAATTTGTGTCTCACAGAGCTGTATAAAGGAACAGCTGCAACACCCTCCTCTAAAAGAAGTCGTTGCGCCTTAGAGTACAGTTCTTTTCTTTTGCTATTATCTGTCAAACTCACAGCATCATTCACTAGCTTATCAAAACCTGAGTTTTTCCAGCCAGTACGGTTATTCTCTGATGTAGAAGTCATTAAATTCATGAAGTTATCTGGATCTGGATAATCTGCCTGCCACCCCATACGAAAAACGTTGGGAGGATCAACCTTTAAACGGTTGAGATAAGTTTTCCACTCTTCGTTTTGAATTTCTACGTCAATACCAAGATTACGCTTTAGCTGGCCTTGAATATTTTCTGCAACTCGCTTGTGATCTTCATTTGTGTTTAAACCAATCACCAAACGAGGTAATTTTTTGCCATCAGGATAACCAGCTTTTGCCAAATACTCTTTTGCTTTTTCTACATCAAACTTTAAGCCAATGTCTGGCTCGTATCCCATCATTCCTACTGGAATCCAACTGGTAAGGGGAACTTGTCCACCACCTAAAATACTAACAATTTCACTTTTATCAATGGCGTGGGCAATGGCTTTTCTTACAAGCACGTTGTTTGTCGGAGCTTTTTTAGTATTGAAACCGTAATATTGCAAAATAAGAGCTGGCTTTTCGCGAATCTCTTTTCTTTCTTTATATTTTGACAACTCCACCGATGGAATTTCATGTTGAGAATCTAACTTTCCAGTTTCAAATAAGTTAAGAGCCGTAGAGCCTTCTACAATCATATACGCCAAAATATTTTTAATTTTAGCCTTTCCGCCGTAGTAGTCATCATTACGCTCAAGAACAATGGCCTTATCATGCTCCCAAACCTTGAGCTTGTAGGCGCCTAAAGAAACCATGTTGCCAGCCTCTGGCCACTGATCTCCAAACTTTTGAATTAAATCCTTTCGAATAGGATAGGTGGAGTGATGAGTTGTTAAGTAAGGGAAAAAACTAGCGGGTTGATTTAATGTCACAACCAATGTGTAGGGATCTGTGGCTTTAACTCCTACTTCACCAAAATCTTTTACCTTTTTCTCAAAATAATTTTGTGCGTTTTTTACACTAAACAAAAAGTAGGCATACTCAGAAGCTGTGGAAGAATTTAGTAACCGCTCCCAGCCATCGATCACATGTTGAGCTGTAAACTCTACGCCATCGGTCCATTTAACACCTTTACGTAATTTGAAAGTCCAAACCTTTGCCTTCTCAGAAGGTTCCCAGCTTTCAGCTAAAGCAGGAAGAAGCTTTAACTCAGGATCATTTAAGTCGTACTGAGCGAGGCCATCCATTATATTTACGGTGACTGTACTAGAAGTTGTATCTGTGGCCTTGTTCCAATCCAGAGAAGGTGGCTCGGTATTAATATTGATTCGCAAAGTTTCGCGAATATCTAATCCGTACTCTTCTTTTTTATTTTTTGTACAAGAGGCAATAAGGGCCCCCATTGTAAGAACCAATAACCACTGGGTCCATGATCGATAAAAACTGTTTTTAAGATTGCCTGTAAATGCCATAAGGTTTCCCCCCTCGATTCACAATTCACTAATGTTTTTCAATAGATGTCAAACTCTGAATAGGGCGCAAAAAGCCTCCACAGAGCGCACCACTAGGGCCGAAAAAACACTAAACTCACCAAACTACGGTGGAATTGAGGTCATCAAAGTCATTTCCCACCGGTTTTGTGAGAAAACTCAAAACCTCAGGGGCCTTTGGTTTCTTTGCGTAGAGCCTCTTATAGACGTAATAGTTATGCAGAACACGCTTAACGTAGTTTCTTGTTTCCAAATAAGGAATGTGTTCAATGAACTCATCTAAATCTAAGGAAGATCCAAAATTTTTAATCCAGCCCCTGACTCGGTGTGGCCCAGCATTATACGATGCAGCAGAGAGCGGCACAGAATCCTCAAACATCTTCATAAGCCGTCTTAAGTAACGAGTTCCGAGACGAATATTTACTCCAGGGTCAAACAACTGATCCACTGTAAAGTGATCTAAGTCGATCAATCTTGAAACTTGAGTGGCCGTAAAGGGCATTAGCTGCATCAAACCCATGGCTCCGACAGGAGAAGTGACCTCCGCTCGAAATTGGCTCTCTGCTCTCATAATTCCCCAAATGAACTCTTCAGGAACGGAATAGGATTTTGAAAAGGTAGTGACACTTCGCTCATAGGCTCTGGGAAAAGTGGTGTTCCAGTAATAATAACCTTCAGGTTCAAAACCTAAATTCACACGACTCTTAGAAAAGTACACATAGGATATATGAGCTGAACGATGATAGGCCTGTAACGATTCATAAATTTGTATCAAAGTTTTTAAATGCTGTGGTTTTGAAACGCGCTTTTCGATTTCATAAAGCTCCCAAACAGCCCAATCGTCCATGGCCAATTGAATGAGCTCATTGGCTCGATGAAATCTTTTTGTCAGTTTTGCACTTTGAAAAGGTGAGGTGTCGGGCAACTCAGCCTCTACCGCCTCCTCATCCCCCTCATCTTCAATGCCCGCAACCTCACTGTGAACGAAGGAGTCATCTTCACTTTCATTCTCCTCGCTTGGTTGAGCATCCTGCTGCGCCTCACTCAAAGGAGTCAAAGCTTCGGAGGCCAATGCTGGGGAACGACTCGCCATTAAACTTTGTTTTACTTCCGGATTTTCTAATAACTCCTGCTTACGAGCAGCTGCCGCTAAAGCATAAAATCCAAACCCTTTATCTGCGGCCAATTTTTCAAATAAGGGTAAGGCCTCCATGGGTTTACCCATTTTTTTAAGGCTCATGGCCATCCAGTAAGTGGAACGATCTTCAATAGTCACACGTCGCCTCTTGCGGTGCCCACGCACGACCTTAGATAATTTAAAAAACTGTTGATAGCTTTGTTGGTAATCACCCTTCAAATATCGAATCCATGCCAAATGCCATTGAGCATCTCGACTTAAACCCGAGCGAGGATATTTTTTAATAAACTCATTAAATCTTTTTACAGAATCATCATAATCCTGAGCTTGATAACTTAAATACGCAGCTTGGAACAAAGCTGATCGTCCCTGACGATGACGAGGGTTTAATTTGTATGCTTTAGTATAAGCTGCAACCGCACGTTTTAAATCTCCTGCTTGGTTTGCTATTCTTGCCAAGAGCATCAGTAAGTTAAAGTCAGAACCCTTTTCAATATCGTACTCACTAATAGCCTTAAATGCCTGATCTATCTCACCTTGATTGGCATAGTAAGTTGCCAACAGTGAATCCACAAAAGGATTTGGAATAAGAGTGGAGCGACTTCTTAAGGTTTGAATTTCTTCCCTCGCTCTTTCAGCATACCCTTGAAGTTGTAAATTTCTTAAGCGTGCTTTTATATCATTGGGATTTGCCACACAACCCAACTTCTTTTTTACGGACTCTAATTTTACATCCTGTAAGTCAATGCCCCAGTCTTTAATCACTGAATGAGATGGAAATCGTGTGTACAGTTTTCGAGCCCAACGACAGGCTTTCCATTTTCGACTTCTATGGAGTTCAACATCAACTAAATGATACAAAATATCTGGATAGAGCTCACTGGAACGATAGCGACGTTCCAAACGAGAAAAACTTTTATAGGCACTGGACCACTGATGAGAATCTACATGCATAACACCTAGTTCATACTCAGCTTCCAAAAAAACTTTTGAGGACTTTTCCTTCACCTGTTCGGCTTTTATAAGTTCTTGCTGCGCCTCTTTATTTTTACCAAGAGCCCTCAAACTTTTACCCCTAAGAATATGTGCTATGTCTTCTAACACAAAATTCTGTGAAGCCAGTGCCAACTCGAACTGAGCCACCGCCTCTTCATGCTTACTTTGTTTTTGTAAAACATAACCCAATGCCAATTGATAATTAGCCATGAGCTTTGAGGCCGACTCTGCTTCAATTGTTTTTGTAAGAACTCTTTGAGCTTCTACCCAATGTCCGGAACGGACAAAGTTCTGATATACATCTAAATTTGCTCGAGCAGAAAAACCATAAATAAAAAAAGGGAGAAGTAAAGCCACCCTTGTTCTGCTGAAAATCCATTTCTGCATTTCAAAATCCTTTAATAAATCTAAAGACCATGATACCGACTTGTATGGCTCGATCAAAAGGCAAAACAATATATGTCTGCCAATCTTGCGGCGCACAACGCCCAAGGTGGGAGGGGCGCTGCACCGAGTGCGGAGAGTGGAATAGTTACGTCGAGGAACGCCTTGAGAGCCCTAAAGCTTCCCCCTCCGCGGCTAGCTCCCTACCCATTTTTTCAATGGACTCTGCGCAGGCCTCTGAGCCCAACGATAGGGTCCGCACAGATATTTCAGAATTAGACCGCGTGTTAGGCGGAGGTCTAGTCCCGGGTAGCTTTTTGCTTTTAGGTGGAGAGCCAGGCATAGGTAAATCCACACTTGTTCTCCAAATAGCCCATGCCTTAGCAAAAAAAGATAAAGACATTCTCTATATCTCAGCAGAAGAAAGCGTTCCACAGACCTCCCAAAGGGCTCATCGCCTAGGGATGGCTCATCAGAACATGTTTTTAGGCTCTGAATCTAACTTGGAAAGTATTATTAAAACTGCCAAGGAAAAACGCCCTGAATGTTTGATTGTGGATTCTGTTCAAACAGTTTTCTTACCAGAAATTACCTCTGCCCCAGGCAGCGTTTCTCAAGTGAGAGAGTGTGCAGGTCAACTCATGACCTTGGCAAAATCCGAAGGCATCTGTGTCATCCTCATAGGTCATGTAACAAAAGACGGCTCCCTTGCCGGGCCCAAGGTCTTAGAGCACCTTGTAGACACCGTATTGCATTTTGAAGGTGATCAACATCATCAATATAGAATCCTAAGGGCTTTAAAAAATCGCTTTGGAGCCACCAATGAAGTTGGTATTTTTGAAATGAACTCTCGTGGTTTAAGAGAAATTAAAAACCCTTCGGAATTATTCTTAGAAGAAAGAGCCCAAGGAGCCATAGGTTCTGCGGTACTCTCTTCCCTAGAGGGCTCTCGTCCGCTACTTTGTGAGGTTCAAGCTCTCACCGTCTCAAGCCCAATGCCTATGCCCCGCAGAACAACCCTGGGCTTTGACTTGAATCGCGTTCATCTTTTAACAGCCGTCTTGGATCGCTTTGCACATTTACAACTTGCGCATAAAGATGTCTTTGTGAATGTGGTGGGAGGACTGAAAATCAATGAACCCGCTGCAGACCTGGCAGTGGCAGCTGCATTAATTTCTTCTGAAAAAAATACGGCCTTAGACCCAAAGGCTATTTTTTTTGGAGAAGTGGGCCTAAACGGTGAAGTTCGCGCTGTCTCTTTTCCTGAAATGCGTATTAAAGAAGCCGAAAAATTAGGTTTTGAAAAATTCTACTTACCTTTTTCGTGCAAAAAAGGCTTACAAGAGCTCGAAACGAAGTTAAAATCAAAGATCATTTGGATTCACAGCGTAGAGCATTTACAAAAAACAATTCTAGAATCAAAGCATAAAAAAACTCCGCAAAAACTCAACAAAGAAGTTTCTGCGGAAATATTCTAAAAAATTTATAGTTTAGGTGGGCGCTTTCTAAAAACCACAAGCCGGCTGGTAAAACCAATCGCGGGCCTAAATCCTGTGGCTTTCATAAAGACATTGGACGCTTTAACTGGGGTTATTATGCGCACTTCTTGTATTTTGGGCATAAATAAGAAGTAAGAAATGAAACGAAATACACCACTAAGAATAAAGATCAAACCAAATTCATGCAAAACGACTGGGCCCACCGTTAGTGCAATGGCTCCAACAACTCCACCAAATAAAGCCGCTGATGTTGTAAAAATATTCGCATAGCTGGCCACTCGAGCGCGCTCCGTAGGCTGTGTAGCATCCAGTAAAAAGGTGAAGGTTGAGAGCTCATAGCCAGCCCAAATAAATCCACTAAAAAATTGACTTAGAATTAATAACAGAGGATCCCCAGTAAAGGCCCACGGCAAAATAGACAGCGGTATAAATAGACCTGTGATCTGAAAAACTTTTCTTGCCCCTAGGCTATCTACAATCTCGCCCCAAAAAGAAGAGCTCACCACTTTTGCTAGTGCCACTGCACTAATCACGACGACAAAGGTTCCATAACTATATTTTAGCGTCCTTAGTAAATAGGGCGTGCAGTAGGCAGCACTTAAAAAAACAGCAAAGTTGATTAATGACATATAGACAATGAGTCGTCCTTCATTTCTGGAAAATATATTTTTCACAAAATCTATGAATTGATCTAAATTGCTGGTCATTGGTTCAAAAACTGGGTCATGCTTTTTAGAAATATAATAAACGCTGAACATACGTAGAAGAGTTGCACTGAGAAAAATACTGCCAAAGCCCAAGAGCTCGTGTCCATTGGTCTCAAGCTCCTTAAGCCAAAATCCGGCAAAAATCATGCTTAAAAAAGTTCCAATAGTGATGACTCTATTTCTTAATCCAAAATAATTTCCTCGCCGCTCAGGCGGTACTAAGTCCCCTATCCAGCTATTCCAAACAGGTCCAATGACCATTCCTGATATAGTGTAAAAAACAACAAAAAGGATATAGAACTCCAAACGTAAACTTGGAATATAAAAACTAAAAAATGCTGGAATCAGCATCACGCCCTGTAAAAGGGCAAAGAACACAATCATCTTTCTACGACTCTTAAATTGTCCTAAAAGGGTGAGTGTAAAAAATTGCGAGATCCCAGCCATAAATGGCGGAAGACTCGCTAGTATCGCCAGCTGAAAGTTATTTGCTCCTAGATACACCCCGTATGCACCAAAGTAAGTTTCCCCTAAACCCACCATGAGGCTGTAAAAAAAACCATCATATAAAGAGAATCGAAGACTACGATCAGGTTCAAAGTCATGGTTCCGTAGGCGTAAAGTTGAGCTGATTCGACTAAAAATAGAGTTTACCATATATGCAAGGCCATCTAAAAAACTAACTTTCTCTATTGTAACTGCGTATAAGGAATTTTTTCGTATGGAGCAAACTGAGTGAGTGATGATTCTACCGCGCTCTCGTTAGCAAGTACCAATATTTTTAATTTATCTGGATGAAAATGAGTGCGAATCACTCGATTTAAATCACTCAAGCTGACAGACTCTACTTCTTCTTCAAAGTGGGTCAAATAGGAGTCTGAAATACCATAAAACCGAAGGCCTAAAAGAGCGCTAGCTAAACGCTCGGGGGTTTCAATAGAACGGCCAAAACTACCAATAAAGTAGCCCTTGGCATTTTCCAACTCCTCTTTGGTAACCCCTTTAGCTGCAAACTCACGCAAAATCTTAAGAACCTGCTGAATGACTTCTCCTACTTTTTCATTACGAGCAAATGTAGATATCTCAAAAACTCCAGCTACTTTCTCGCTATCGATATTAGAAGATATGCTATAGGTAAGTCCCAAGTTATCTCTTATTTTATCCACAAGCCTGCTTGTAAAGCCTTGGCCTAAAATCGTATTGGCTAATCTTAATGCTAAATAATCCACATGGTTTCTCGGTACGCTGTAGTGACCAATATGAATTTGTGCCTGAGTAAGATCTTTTTTCTGTACCAAACGCAATTGCAGTTTCTCTATAGGAACAAGGGACGGCATGGTTACAGGTTTTTGTTTTCGTTGTGTCCAACTCTTAAAGTGAGATTCCAACTGACTAAGAATATCGGGACCAAAATCACCAACGACAGCCAACATAGAATTATTGGGGCGATAGTTTTCTAAATAAAAGCGTATGAGCTGACTTCTAGAAATGCTATTAAGCTCTTGCCGTCGACGAAGAGGGGAACGTCCATAGGGGTGAGGACCAAAAAGATAGTCTTGGAAAGCAAAGTTTGCCAATGCACCAGGATTATCAGAACGCTCAGACAAACTCGCCAGCAACTGTTTATTTAATCTATCCATTTCTTGTTTAGTAAATGTGGGTGACGTCACAATATCAGCAAACAAAGTGAGCACATCGTTTTTGTATTTTGACAAGCCAGACATGTAAACCAAGGAGTAATCAGCTTCAGTCACAGTCCCATATTGTGAGCCTTTTAGAGCTATTTCATCAGCAATTTGATTAGCATTTTTATGACGGATACCTTTGTTTAACAAAGAGGCCACCATGATGGCTATACCAGACTGCCCCACAGGATCCTCAACATACCCAGCCTTTACCAACATTTGGTAACTCACAACAGGGAGCCGAGAATCAGGAATTAATAGCACTCGTAATCCATTGGAAAGTTGATGCTCACTGAAATTTTTTAAAATTCCATCGCCACCGGTTTTAAGCAACTTAACCTGCTCTGGAGATATAAGTTTCATTTCTTTTTCACGACTTGTTGTACATGATAGAGAGAAAAGAAGTAGAGACAGGCAGAGGTATTTCATCATTGCCCCTCTCCATTATTTTCTACAGGGGCCGCAAACCGATTCATTACAACAAGTGTTCGCTGATTGGCATTCAGATATTTGGCAGAAACTCTTCGTACATCCTCCGCCGTCACTTGATTATACTTATTGATATCCGTCATAAGCCTTTTATAGTCTCCCAATACCACCTGGTTGTAGGCCAAGGACATGGCCTTACCATTAACAGTTTTTAAGCTATCAAGAGAAGACTTTAACATCTGATTCTTTGCCTTTTCCAACTCAACAGGAGTCACTAATTTATTTCTCAAATCCCATATCATTCTATAAACAGACTGTAAGGCTTCATCATGGGAAGCTTGCGGCTTTAAGGAGACATATATGTTCCACACACCTGGACCCATTGCTGACAAATGAGAAGCATCTACAATTGTAGCCAGCTGTTTTTGATATACGAGGGTTTTGTACAGCCGGCTAGAGCTCCCATCACCAAAAATAGAGGCGGCTATATCTAATGAATAGGAGTCTTCATTCCCCGCTGGCACTGTTTTAAAAGAAACTGAGAGATGTTCATTTTGTACATTCTTGGAAACACGTCGCTGTCTCATAGAAGTTAAGTCAGGCTCTACGGGGTACACTCTAGGGGGAATTTTCTGTGCCGGAATATCATCATAATACTCCTGAATAAGAGACTTTGTTTTTGAAATATCAAAGTTACCCACAATAACAACTGTCGCATTATTGGGAGCATAATATTGCATAAAAAATTCTTTGCATTTCTCAACAGTAATTCTATCTAAATCTTCCATCCACCCTATCACTGGCCAGTGATAATTAGAGCTACGAAAAAGTGTGGAGTAAATAGCCTCAAACATTGTACCGCGAGGCTGGTTGTCCACTCTAAATCGGCGCTCCTCTTTTACCACTTCTCTTTCACTTTTTAGGTTTTCAGCCGTGATTTTTAAGTTTTCCATACGGTCAGACTCTAAATCGGCAATGAGCTCTAATTTGTTGCTGGGTAAAACAGCATAATAAGCTGTGTAGTCCCGAGTGGTAAATGCATTATGATTAGCACCAGCCGCCCCTAGCAATCGATCAAAGCTTTTTCCATCATAGCGTTTTGCTCCTTTGAACATCATGTGTTCAAAAAGATGAGCCATTCCAGTGTAGCCTTTTTCTTCATCCCGCGACCCCACCCTATACCATGTGTGGTAAGAGACTAAGGGGGCCGAGTCATCTTTATGTAATAAGACGGTTAAACCATTTTTTAATTGAAATTTTTTAACATCCAAGCGAATGGATAGTTCCTCAGGACTCTCTTTGGTTTCTTTAGGTCGCACTCTAGCTTCTTGCGTAAAACCACAAAAAGGCGTAACAAAAATGCTCGTGACCAACAAACATTTCAAAGAAATGAATTTAAAAAAGTTCTGATATTGAGTGTTTAATGGGCTCTTCACAAGTCACATTGTGAACCTGTAAGATACTAGTGTCAAATTGACTAGACTCTAGTGAGGGATAATTAAATTAAACCAAAAAGACAAAGGATGTCATTACTGAACAACGAACTCATTAAAGTAAATATCTTTAATAACGCCCTCTTTTAATTGCTTATTCACTATAGCCACGATCTGGTCTTTTAGTAAGAGTTTGCCTTGAACAGATTCAACATCATGAAAAGTTTTGGAACCCAGCAATCTTACAATTTGATCCTTGGGTTGAGCCCCCAATCGAACAATCTCTTCAAAACCACGCTCATCCAACATTTCAAAGCTAATCACGGTACGCATTGTCCTATTGGGTTTCCCAGACATATTTATAGTGAAGGGTTCCATTGTGTACAAAATAGGCAAATATTCATCGCGACTTTTAGCCATATCTATCTTTTCGCTCTCTTCTTCTTCAGTAATAGGATGTCGCTCAAAGCCTAGGGTCGACATGTAGACCAAAGCCGCGCCACCCCCACTGACAGCGAGGTTCAGCAGAACAAAAATACCTGTCATTATCAATTTAACAGGTAGCGCCCTAGGAGCCGTGACCTGTTCATCTTTTTTTTCTTCAGCCATACTTGAGAAACCTATCGGCCACTAGACCAAAGACCATAAGCATAAGCTGCAATAATCTCATCATGAGACACTTGACGCATTTGAGGAATCCACATGTAATAAGATTATGGAAATTTTGACGAAGTTGTTGACGCAGCCCTTGTCGTGCAAAAAGGCTACTTACAGGATCCTGAACCTACTCATTGCCTCGACCCTTTTGAGCCAGCCAACACACGCACAAGATACCTCAAAACACCTCATACCGCGAGGTTTGATTCAACTGGGGAACGGACATTTTTACTCTCCATACGCCATTGTAGTAGATAAAAAAGCTCGTACCCTAACCCTATGGAAGCAAAATGGGGACAAAATTGATAAAGTCCTCGAGTTTCCATCTGACATGGGAAAAAAAGAAGGCAATAAAAGCAAGCTTGGAGACCATCGAACTCCTGAGGGTATTTATTTTGTTCAGAAGAAACTCAATAATGATGAAATTCCTTTCGATACCTATGGCTCAATGGCTTTTACATTAGACTACCCCAATATATTTGATAAAAGAGCAGGAAAAACTGGCTATGGCATTTGGATCCATGCCGTTCCCGATACAGAGACTCTTGAACGAGGTTCTAGGGGCTGTGTTGTTGTCCGCAATGATTCTATCAAAGAGTTGGAAAAATATATTAGCCCGGGGAAAACACCTGTGCTTATTTTTAACTCAACACCCTACGCTGAAGATGTTACGCGCAACAACTACACGAAAGAAATAGAAGGGCTACTGGCCCAGTGGATTCAGTCTTGGCAAGCGGAGAACATTGACCAGTACATGTCTTTTTACTCTTCTAAGTTTTATTCCTTAAGAATGAACTTTAAAAAGTGGAGACTCTACAAAACTGAGCTCAATGAGAAATACTCGAATATTCAAGTGAACCTGTACTCTCCCACTATCTTTGAACATCAAGATGGCTTTATTGTGAAAGCTCTGCAAGCTTATCACTCCAGTGAATACACCGACTTTGGGGAAAAGACTCTTTATCTACAAAAAACAAAAGATGGATTAAAAATCATCGCGGAAGAATGGGTGGCTGTTCCAGACCAGAGCCTGACCCAGAACTTAGCCAAATGTTGCTTTGCTGCTAATACCGCAACAAAAACTAATTAGTGTGTGAACTCTTCAGTACTCATGCGCTCGATATTGGTAGCGCTGTCTGGGAGTTGGCTAAGATGTGCCTGCAACTCTTCTTCACTTAAAATGCCATTTTTAATATAGCGCTCAATCATGCGAGAATCCCTAAGCAAAGATTGAGAGAATTTATCTTTCGGTTTCTGAGAGTTATCAGAGTTCATCATCTCCTCCACATTTCTATTTGTATGCATTTTCTAACACAAAGACCCACTCAATGACAAGATCTGCGAGAGCCCACTAATTCCAATATTTAGGACTATCGTTATCCACCACCAACTTGAGCTTGGCTCTTCCCTTTTTGGAGGATCCTCCACCACGCTTTCTCTGCTGCCACTTTGTATAAAAGGTTAAGAAGAGAAACCCCGAAGCAATTCCGCCCAAATGAGCCAAGTTCGCTACCCGAGATCCACCAATCCCTGATAATAAAAGCATCACCACTTCAATACAGCCAATAATAGCCACAAAGACCTTGGCCTTCATGGGAAAGATAAAAAAGAAGTACACCATCCGCTCGCCAAAGACGATTCCGTAAGCCAACAAAATTCCAAATAATGCCCCTGAAGCCCCCACAACCGGCATAAGCAAAGGCTGGACACTCCCCGTGATCAAACTATAGATAAGGACCACAAAAGTATAAAGAACAGCTGCCCCCACTCCACAAACTAAATAATAGATCAAAAAAAACTTCGAACCCCAACGGATCTCCAAGTCAGCACCCATAAACCATAAAAGTAAGAGATTAAATACGATATGCCCCACATCGCTGGCGGAATGGAGAAACATATAGGTAAAAGGCTGCCAAATAAAAAAACGACCTACCACCAACTCAGGAACAAGGCCAAAAAGACTAGTGATCGGTTGACCTGAAAGAACATAGGATTCCAAAATGATCTGTAGAAATATCCAACAAAATACATTGGCAATGATTAGCCTCTTCACCATCTTTGTGAGTGGAGGAACCATCTGCATTTGCGGACCGCCCCTAAGCCCCATAGTCGCCTCCCTGAGACTCACTGAACTCCAAAAGCACGCCATTGGCACTAGCTGGGTGAACAAAGGCCACCATACAATTTTTAGCTCCTGCTTTGGCTTGTTCATTAATAAGGCGATAGCCCTTATTTTTTAGGACCTCTAAGTTATCTGAAATATTTTGAGTTTTAATACAGATGTGATGGATGCCTTCACCACGTTTAGCAATAAATTTGGCAATGGGACTATCCTCACTCGTGGCCTCTAACAACTCAATATGTACTTGATTGCCAAACTCAATAAAGCCAACCCTAACCTTTTCACTGGGAACCTCTTCTACCTTTAAAGTGGACCAGCCCAATGCTTTATAAAATTCAAAGGCTTTATCAATGGATTTAACTGCAATACCAATATGATCAACTTCAAAAGGTGGGTTCATCCTAAATAGGGTAACAAACGCTGATAGGTCTGCTCAAGAGTTTCAGAAATTACTTTTGTCCCACCAATTATGGGAAAGAAATTAGAGTCTCCAAGCCAACGTGGGATGACATGGTAGTGAATGTGACCTGGAATTCCAGCACCAGCCACACGACCTAGGTTTAAACCCACATTGAAGCCCTCGGGACCTTTCTCATAACAGTTTCGCAAAGCATCAATAGAGTCTCTGAGCATAGAGTGTAGTTCCAAAAACTCCACATCATTTAAATCCGACAAGTCAGACACATGACGATTGGGAATAACTAAGAGATGACCATTATTGTAGGGAAACTTATTAAGGAACAAACTGACGTGAGTCCCTTTTTTTACAATCAGTGTTTCTGGCTTTTTTCCAATAGCAAGAGCTAGACAAAAAACACATCGATCATCAGTTTTAGTTTGAGAAAGATATTTAAACCGATCAGGCCGCCACAAAGTTTCTCTCTGAAGAGGCCAATCCTGCAAAGCTTCTGAGACACTCATCTTTTTTTTTAGAGATGCCTTCTTTTTAGGAGCATTTTTTTTAAGCTTTTTTTTTATTTTTTTTCCTGTTGGTTTACGACTCATCATATTTACCTAAAAGTAGTTCCTAGCCCTGCGGGATAAAGATACAAGAGCTGCCCACTCAAATTCAAACCCAAATGTGATGACAGCTGATCGATAATTTTAGAGTGCCCCTCTTCTTCACTCATGCCACTGAGATAATCAAGAAGCATGGGCTTTTCTTTTGGAGCCTCAAATACATTTGGTTTATCTGTAATATTAGCCAATTTGGCAGCCACCTTAATGGCATCTTCTAAACTTCCATTGCTATCAACTAGTTTTAACTTTTGAGCACCAGTACCAGTGAAGATTCGTCCATCAGCCACTTCATCAACTTGTTCAATGCTCATTTTTCGACGTTCAACTATAGCTGTTTTAAATTGCGTGAGCACTTCCTGTAAAAGGTCTTGAAGATAAGCCTTTTCAGGTTGAGTCATCTTTCTATATTCCGCACCGATATCCTTGTACACACCGGTTTTGATAGAAAAACGTTCTACCTTTGCCCACTTGTAAAGATCCTCTAAGTTAACAAACTCCATAATCACACCAATAGACCCCAAAAGAGCTCCTTGTTGGGCTACAATATGATCACAACCGAGGGCTGCGTAATAAGCCCCTGAGGCAGCAAGGCTTTCTGCATAGGCCACAACAGGCTTTCCAAATTCCTCTTTTGTTCTCTTCAACTCTTCATAAATTTCTTGGCTTGGGCCTACAACTCCTCCAGGGGAGTTAATGCGAACGACGACAGCTTTTACTAAATCATCTTCACGATATTTTTTTAGTTTTTTTAGAAAAGCTTTGCTATCAAAAATCACACCGTTCAAATCCAATAATAAAATACTATTTTGTGTGATTTTTTCTGGCTGGGCAAAGGACACTAACCTCATACAGCTGCCTCCTAAAAAAAGAAGGCTGCCGAAAAAAAATATTACGCTAATACTTAACAAAAGGGTCCAAGGTGTTTTATTCAAAGTGTTCCCCTCAACAATAGGACAGAAAAATTAATTGCCGTCACCATCCGTTTGATCAGAGTTAGCTCCTTTAAGAGCATCCCCAAAAATATCACCAAAGCTTGTTTTAGAGGTGGATCGAATTTTCTTTACGTAATCGTCCACATCAGCACGAGCCTCTCTTAGCTGCACTAACTTAGCACTTAAGGCAATCTTGCGGGCGTCTTGATCAATAGTTATAACTTCTGCTTTTAAAGTGTCACCTACTTTGCAATAGTCCTCAGGCTTTTCCACTTTCTCTTTTGAAAGCTCAGTGATGTGGATCAAACCTTCAATGTCTGGCTCTAACTCCACAAACACACCAAAGTCAGCTGACTTCACAACTTTAACATCATGCTGGCTACCAATAGGGTACTTATCCTCAACGTTCTGCCAAGGATCAGATTCCAATTGTTTCACACCTAAGCTGAAACGCTCGTTTTCTGTATCCACACCAAGAACAACAGCACGAATCTTCTCACCTTTTTGATATACCTCAGAAGGATGATTCACACGTTTTGTCCAAGAGAAATCAGAAATATGAATCAAACCATCGATCCCCTCTTCAACGCCAATAAAGACACCAAAGTCAGTCACAGACTTCACTTCACCCTCAATGATCGTTCCTGGAGGATAAGTTTCTTTCAAGGCAATCCATGGGTTTGCTTCCAATTGCTTCATACCTAAACTAATGCGACGATTTGCCACATCAATATCAAGCACCAAAACATCTACTTCGTCGTCTACCTTTATGACTTGAGAAGGATGCTTCACTCGCTTAGTCCAACTCATTTCAGAGACATGGATCAAACCTTCAATGCCTTCACCTAATTCTACAAAGGCACCGTAGTCAGTGAGGCTAACAATCTTACCTCGAGTTTTTGTACCTACTGGATAAAGAGTATTTACTGATTCCCAAGGATCAGGCTTCAACTGCTTCATACCCAAGCTCACTCTTTCTTTTTCAGAGTCATACTTGAGAACTTTAACTTCGATTTCTTGTCCTACATTTACTAATTCACCTGGGTGCTTCACACGGCCCCAGCTCATATCTGTGATATGTAGAAGTCCATCCATGCCACCAAGATCAATAAAGGCGCCGTAATCAGTGATATTTTTCACTGTTCCACGAACAACCTGACCTTCTTGCATATTATCAAGAATTTGAGTTTTAAGATTTTCTCTCTCCTCTTCTAAAAGAGCTCTTCTAGAGAGAACGATATTTCCACGTTTTTTATTAAACTTAATAACTTTGAACTTATATTTCTTACCAATGTAAGAGTCCAAATTGCGAACGGCTCGAAGATCAATCTGGCTACCAGGTAAGAAAGCCTTCACACCAATATCAACACTTAGACCACCTTTTACCTTGGCAATCACAACACCTTCCACAAGCTCTTCATTTTCAGCAGCGCGGGAGATATCGCTCCATGCTCTCATCATGTCAGCTTTATCTTTAGATAAAACAACCATGCCATTATCGTTTTCTACTTTATCAATGAACACTTCAATTTCAGTGCCAGGCTCTACATTAGGCTTACCTTCAATAGTCCTAAACTCATTGATAGGAATTAAACCCTCTGACTTATACCCGATATCCACAAGAACAAAATCGGAGTTTACCTCAACAACTTTTCCTGTAACTACATCGCCAGGATTAAAATCTTTTTGCTTCAAAGAAGCTTCAAAAAGATCAGCGAAGTTTTCCTTTCCAACGCGAACCACAACCTCATCTGGGTTTGGCTTCACTTCTTTATCAGCCTCATTAAGGGCTTCTAAAACTTTCTGATTCATGATCTGAGCTTTGCTCATTTTCTTATTAGACTTTGTCTGATTCAACATTCAACCTCCGAGTCACCATATGAGGTAACTCTTATAAATACTCCTCTCGTGGAGCGGTCCCCGATCGAGATGGAGTAATGTTTTAATGATTTTTGGTGCTTAAAGTCAAACCCTCAAACCTGTTTTTTTACCCAATTTTCAAGGGTATCGAGCACTTCGACTAAAGAAAGATCGCTGGTATCAAGGGTTAAAGCCCCGTCTGGAGTCAATAATGGGGCACTTTTTCGGGCACTATCCCTTTGATCTCTTTGTTTTTGATCTAAGTGAATTTTTTCAATGGATTCTGCTGAATCCCCCTGCTGTATAGCTCTTCGCTTGGCCCTATCCTCGCTTCTAGCCGTCAAAAAGACCTTTGCAGAAGCCTGAGGAAACACCACAGTTCCACAGTCTCTCCCCTCAGCAATGAGGCCTTGGACTCCTTCAGCGCAGGCTCTCTGGAGTGGTAATAAAGCCTTCCTCACCCCTTGGTATTGGCTAATTTGACTAGCCGCAGTGCCAGTGTTTTCCTGGTGGACCTCACTGGTGACGTCCATATTTTGCACAAAAACATGTGTCCCCTCTGGCCCCATTTTGACAGCCCACTCTGCTGATCCCGCTAGCTTAGCCATAGCCTGTTCGTCACTTAAATCCACTTTCAGTTTTTGTGCAGCTAAGGCTAAACCCCTGTAAAAAGCTCCTGTAGAAACCCACGAAAAACCTAAGCGTCGCGCCAGCTCTCTACTAACAGTGGTTTTTCCCGAAGCAGCCGGTCCATCAATGGTAATTACAATAGTTTCATTAAAGGCCGTATTTTTTGCCATACTGGAGCTTATCGCCTTAGACTCTGGCTTTGTAAAGCTTGCCTTAGACTTTTCAGTGTCAGTCTCTTGATTTAAATTGAACATGAACAGATATTTTTGTGAGTCGGAATTTTTGTCAAAGCGAATTTAGATCTTGGAGCACACGGACAAGAAGAAGAACCACAACTACCAATAAAATCGGCCTTACGACGCGAGCAGCATTTTTTGTGGCTAGCTGAGCTCCCACAAAGGAGCCTATCAACATGCCCCCTGCCAACCAAAGCCCTGTGCTGATATCTACTAAGCCCTGACTGCCATACCCCCCTAAAGAGGCAGAAGCTGATAAAAAATTAGCCAACTTTGAAGCGGCAAGGGCCTCCAACAATGGCAAATGAGCCCAAAGGGTTAAAGACAAGAACATAAATGTTCCACCGCCAGGGCCCCACAGGCCATCATAAAAACCACAGAGAACACCACTCAAAATAAAAGCGCCCCAATAAATAGAATCAGGAGCTTTTTTTTGAATCCACAATTCTTTTTTCCAAATAACGTAGAGAACAATGGGGCAAGTCAAAACGAGAAGCCATGGGAATAAGAACTTAGGCAACAGGGGGCTAGTATAACTTCCTACAAAAGAAGACAGACCCACTATGCCTGCAAAACGAAGAGCATTGCCCCAACGCACATGCCCTCCCTTCCAATAAATGGAAAAGCTAATACATGTACCAATAGCGGCTGCTAATTTATTTGTGCCTATTGCTAAAGGCCCCGAGCCAAGGATAAGGCTCAATGCGGGAATTGTAATGAGCCCACCACCTCCGGCAATAGAATCAATAAATCCTGCAACAATTCCTATCCCAAAGAGGAGCCATAAATCCATAATATCAAAATCACTGTTTTTCTAAGATACGGATACCAGAAGAATAAAGAGTTTCTTTGATATGCTTTACTTGCTCAAACCCATTTACTTCTAAAGTAAAATCAATGCGAGTCTCCATAAGCCCCAGCCCCTCATCAATACGATCGTGTCCAACATGCATGATATTGGCACCTAAACTAGCTAACAGTGCAGTCAAACGGTTTAAGTTTCCAGGCACATCGGGAACAATGACTGATAAACGTACGATTCGTCCATGGCGAGAGAGCCCTCGATCAATAATTTTTTCAATGAGATTCATATCAATATTGCCGCCGCTCAAAACAACACAGGTCTTTGCTCCCAGCTGCAACTTTCCTGTTAACAGTGCTGCAACCCCTACAGCTCCAGCCCCCTCTACCACAGTTTTTGTTCTCTCCATGAGTAAAACAATGGCCTCTGCAATATCGTCCTCTGTCACAGTAACCATTTCGTCTATCAAACGCGAAATGTATTGTTCATACATCATGGGGCTAGGATGTTTAACGGCTATACCATCTGCAATTGTTGGGGATGTCTTAAGGTCTTTAATGATTTGCTTTTGTTGAAAGGCCGTCGCCATACCAGGTGAGCGAGCGGCCTGAACACCAATCACTCGACACTTTGGGTTTCTAGCTTTCACTACCGTTGCCACACCTGAAATTAATCCACCGCCACCAACAGGGACAATAAATGTATCAAAATCAGAGAAGTCTTCCCAAATTTCTAAAGCCACTGTGCCCTGACCAGCAATCACGTGAAAGTCTTCAAAAGGATGAACAAAGACATAGCCTTTTTCTTTCGCTAATTGTTTTGCATGATCAGAGGCCTCGTCATAGATGGACCCATGAAGAATAACATCAGCACCATAGTCTCGAGTGGCGGAGACTTTTACCAAGGGAGCCGCCTTAGGCATCACAATGGTGGCTTGAATACCAGCCAAGCTAGCACTTAAGGCTACGCCTTGAGCATGATTGCCTGCTGAGCAGGCCACGACTCCTCGTTTTTTTTCTTCATCGGTGAGAGAGAGGATCTTGTTATAAGCCCCTCGAATTTTAAAGGAGCCTGTTTTTTGCTCGTTTTCTTTTTTCAAAAAAACTTCACTACCTGCCATGGTAGAAAAATTACGAGAATAGTCTATAGGGGTTTTATGAACCACGCCCTGCAGAGCTTCAGCGGCCTTTAGTATGTCTTTCATTGTGACTGTATTCACGTCACACAGTATTCCTTCTTTTATGAGCTATTTCAATATTCCATTAATCCATTTCAGACCAAACGGCCGTAACACCAATTAATGGACCATACTCACTAGGGGCCCGAATGGGTGCATAGTAAGGTCTAGTGCCATTATCAGTAAAAACCAAGGCCCCCTCATCAAAGTAAAAGAAGGGCGAGACGCTGCGACCGCAATTGTTACAGCTCAATACTTTTTGAGGATCCGTATTGACCTGTCCACAACGGTGACAACGACGCACATGAAAGGCACGAGCCGCAGTAAAAAACGACCTCACGGGTACACTCCCTCTGCCCACACTTCCCACACTTTGTTATTGAATAATGAAGGTTCTGCCCTAAGAACCTTGCGGTGAATAAGCCCTACTCACATTCTTAGAATACTAGACTTAAGCTAGACTATCAATTGAATAAAACAATCTAACTCATTGAATTAAGTAGTGAATTTCATGTAATTCAAGGGTTTTTGTCGAATAACTTTTCGCACAATAACAGCTGGTTTGCCTCAAATTGAAACAAGCCCAAACAGATACAAAAGACATTTTAGGTCACCTTCTTTTGAAGAGAATTCCCCTTCCCTCACCTCAAATCAAAGGAAGGCCTCAGAGAAAAGGGCACCGCTATTGCCTTATGATAGATCGATAGTATTGGAGGAGTTATGTTATTGAAAAGTCTTGTAATTTTTTTAGCCGCTTCAGGAATCATGGTTTCTAGCATTGGTTATATTCAAACCAGCCGTGCGGATGAGTTTCAGCAGGAAGAGCTAAGCCAGGCTCGCCTAGAAAATGAATTCGAAGCCACTCATCACGATGATCTCATGGCACAGCTAGAAGTTGCCAAAACTGACACAAAAACTCTCAATAGAGATATTCGTGCCGCCAAAAGAAAATCACGGCAAATGAAGAGTCGAAATGTTGTTTTAGAGAAACGGGTAAAAAGGCATGCAAAATCCAACAGCATTTTACAAAAACAACTCAACAAAGTGACTCGCGAGTCTAATCGCTATGAGCGTAAGGTTCAAAAGAAAGACGCCATTATTGCCAAACAAAAAGAGAGAGCCCGTCTCATGAGAGATGAGAAAAATAGCAGACGACAGGCTCTAGTAAAGGCAAAACAAAACTTGAAAGAACTCACGCGAGAAGAGCGATCTTTACGCCGCCAGGTAAAACAGCTCCAAGCTTCAATTAAAAAAGTTCAGCATCAATATAAAAACGCCCAGAAAAATCGTCGCAAAAAAATAAGTGAAGTTCGCCACTTAGAAAAACAAAAGCAGCGCCTCGAAGCTCAGCTAGAGCGCACACAAAATCGACTAGCACGTAACTAAGAAGTTGGTTTAAGAATGTGGTCCACAAGAGTTAAAAAGAAATCTAAAAAGGAAGTTAGCCTCACTCAAAGTGTGCTTTGGCTCGTGTTGCTCTCTATTGTCACCACACTGGTTAGCTTTTCATTTTTTGTTCAAAGAAGAGTGACCACAGAAACAAAAAAAATGGCCATTGAACAAAATGAAAACTTCCACAACCTGGCCATCGATCACTTTAAAGAAAACTATAAAAAAATCAAAAGAGATATGGCGAATGTCATGTCTAAAATAGTTCTTCAAAACAAGGAAGCCTCTCTCAATGCCATTCGCCCATTAATCTACCAAATGCCAGATTTGCTTCTATTTGAAATCTATCACTTTGATAAGAACCTCAGAAATGAAGTCTCCGTGGCCCACCCTCTCATTGAAAACAAACAAGAAATATCTCTCGAAACACAGATGCAACTACAAACCATACTTCATAGCACCACGCCTTTGATCAACTATCAGTTTCTTAATTCCTCACAAACAGACCCTACTTTTATTTTTGAGCTGGCACCTCAGTGGCTAGCTGTCTTTGTTTTTAATCCCAACTTATTTAAAATTGATTTAGCTACGAAAAGCAGTAGTCATCATTTTATATTAAACGAAACTCAAGAAGTACTGACCTTAGAGTCCAGAGAGATTCAATCCATGCTGCAAGGGATACTCAAAAAAATATCTAAATCAAAAAAGCACTTCAATACCAGCTTTGGATTGGGACAGGATACGGAACAAGAAGAACATATCTATCATATTTCCTCCCTAGGAGATGGCCTTCAAATCCTCACAGTGGGTCCTACTATTCGTCCTATTTGGAATGTAAAACAAATAGCCAGGGACACCTTCTTTTTTATGCTGGGGCTTACGGCACTCTTTGCCCTTTTAGCCCACTCCCTGGGTGAACGATGGAATCGATTTTTTATAAGAATTAAAAGACATTTAGAAAACTTCTCAGTAGGTAATTATACAATGCACCCTTCTCCACCTGCAGCGCCCCAAGGCGAGCTCTTTCAAGCGGTCTCTCGGCTAGGAGAACAGTTAGAAAAGAAGGAGATACAACTTTCCCTTGTTACAGATATGGCCCAAAAAGATAGCTTAACAGGACTGCTGAATCACAGTGCCTTCAAAAGAAGACTCAGTGAACAAGTACATCCTGAGAAATTAAAGGGTATCGTAGAAGAGTTTTCACTTCTCATGATAGATTTAGACAACTACAAAAATGTTAACGACATGCTCGGGCATCAATACGGAGACTACCTGCTAAAAATCATTGCTCAAGTGCTCCTGAAACACACTCGAGGACAAGATTTTGTGTCCCGTTACGGTGGTGATGAGTTCGCTATTGCCTTAGTAAAAACGCATCAATATCAGGCCAAACTCATTGCTGAAAGGATTCGCGCTGAAATTCATCAAGCCATTTCTAAAGACATTATGTTACAAAAAACACACTGTAGCTGTAGCATCGGTGTAGCCACTCACTTTCATGATGAAACCTACGAAGAGACTCTGGCTAGAGCAGATCAAAGCCTTTACTCTGCAAAGCATTTAGGAAAAAATCGAGTTGTTGGGGATGGCCTCCACTAACACATCATCTCCCAAACGAATCTCTACTAAGCGTCTCCATGAAGACCACAGTGAAGAAGGGATTTGATAAGATGTTGTGCCCAGTTCTATTTTTTCTGATTGCATAACATGTATCAGATCTACTAAGCCTTCATTTAAAAAGAGTTTCAAAAGTTTTGCTCCACCCTCAATATAAAAACTTTGAAGTGGCCTCCCAAAACGCAACTGAGCACAAAGTTTCAAAAAGCTTGGCTCAAGAAAAATGTCCTTCAAACTTGTAGATGAAGTTTCAAAAAAATGGACATGAGAATAAGTTACAAACTCTTTTTTCTTTGGCTGCAACACAATCCAAGGGGCTGAAGCTTCCATCAAAAAATTTAACTGTCGTGGCGGCACCTGAGATAAGCGATCTCTCAAATCAACAATAATTCTTAAGGGCTGGTGGTGCACAAAATCTGGCACCTCTCTCGCTGTTAATTGTGGTTGATCTAAGAGGCACGTATTTGCTCCAACAACAACAGCATCGTACTTTGCTCTTAACCAATGCCCATAGGCTCTTGCCAATGGGCCTGTGATCCACTTAGAAGTTCCATCTTCCCTTGCTAAAGATCCATGACTATCTTGCGCCCATTTAAGAGCAAAAAATGGTCTTTTGAGCTTTTGAAAAGTAAAGAATGGAGAGTGCCAGGCCAAGCACTCATGATTGAGAACACCAACATTTAAAGCTGAGGCCTGTGGTAAAATTTTTTGAATACCTTTTCCCTGAACTAAAGGATTCACATCTTCCAATGCTATCGAAATATTTCTCCAAGAAAAATGAGAAAGCATATCCGCACAAGACGGCTGTTGCCCCTGATGAGCACAGGGCTCTAACGTCACATAAAGATCTTTTTTGCTTTGATTGAGTTGCTCAGCTGAGAGTTGCTCAAGTGCGACTCTCTCTGCGTGTCTCTGACCATAGGTCTCTGTATGGCCAACTGAGAGCAGCTTTTCGCCTTCTTTAATCACACAACCCACAGCGGGATTGGGCGAGGTGATCCCTACAGATTTCATGGATGCCTTTAGCGCTAATCCCATATTAATTTCTTCAGAGCTAAATTGAAAAAAAGGAAGTTGCTCCCTCACCTGCTCCAGAAAAATATGAGGAAAGCATTCTGACAAATGACCACCAAAGGTATAAGCCTCCTTAAGTGGTCCTATTTTTAAGCTCATTTGGTTGCAAACTTTTTTTCAAAGAACTCATGAAGATCATCCAATACAGCAATGGCCGCAGGAAAAACAAAGGCTGTTAAAAAGGCACCAAACATAAGTCCATACCCAAGACTCATGGCAATAGGAACAACAAACTTATCCAAACCACCAATTCCATGTGCCGTCGGTAGCAGGCCTGCCACGGTTGTTGCTGTGGTTAGAAAAATAGGTCGTAAACGAATACGAGCTGCTTCTTCGATGCTCTTAAAACGGTCCATACCTTCTTTTCTAGCTTGATTAACGAAATCAATCATAACAATGGCATTGTTCACAATCACGCCAGCTAAGGCGATAATCCCCAGCATTGCCATAAAGCTAAAAGGCATCCCCGCAATAAATAAAGTCCAAATCACGGCAATAATTCCAAGTGGAATAGTTAAAATCACCAAGAAGGGCTGCAGAAGCTGTTGGAAAGTTAACACCAGGATTAAGAAGATACTCATGAACGCAACACCAAAGGCTCGTAAAAGAGACCGAAGACTCTCTTGTGTGTCTTCATCCTCTCCACCAAAATCTATGCGTACACTGGGAAACTCTTTAGCAAGATCAGGTAGCCACGTGCGAATAATATCATTCACCTGACTTGCACTAGCAACATTGGTATCAAGGTCACTAGAAACTTTCACTTCTCTTTGATTACCCTCATGTTCAAACACTGCAATACTATTTGCCTGTTCAATACGTGCAATACGATTCAAAGGAATCAGATTCCCACGATTATTGGGAATTTTAATAAAGCCAAGGGTCTCAAAATCAGCACGTGCTTCTTTGGGAAAACTCACACGAACATCCACTTCATCGTCAATTTCTTGAATTGTTGTGGCTACAATTCCATCGAAAGCAGCCCTAACTGTTGTACCAACTTGCGTGACTGTTAAACCGGCGGCGGCAGCCGTTGCCGCATCCACGTGGATCTGAAATTCTTTTTTACCAGGAACATAGTTATCCGTTACATCAGTGACACCATTTAATTCAGCAATACGCTTCTTAAGCGCTTCCACTGCCGGTAATATGTCGGCATAAGTTTGGCCACGAACCCCTAAACTAATGGGTTTACCTACAGGTGGCCCTGGCTTTACGCGATCAAAGGTGATGCGCTCCACCCCCTCAGGTTTGGCGATTTTAGCTCTTAAATCCTCAATAATTTCTGCTGCGGTACGATCTCTAGATGTTTCGGGGGTAAGAAAAACCACAAGTTGTGCGTATTCACTGCCTCTCTGTGTATTAGGGTCATTGGGGTCATTTTGAATGAGACCAACACTCAATGTATAATCCTGCAACTCATTGCTGGCCAACTGGCTCACAACCTCTTCCACAGGTTTCATAAGATTTCTTGTGGTTTCAAGATTCACACCAGTGGGTGCCTTGATACGAACAAAGAAAGTCTCAATACCTTCAGGGGGAAAAAGCACAAACCGCATGGCCGAGCTAGCTAAAAAGACGCTGGCAATAAAGAGCGTCCCAACACCAGCAACAACCCAATAACGTCGACGTAAAATAATTTTAACTAGATCTACATATCTAGGGACAACTTTATTATCCCAAAAACTTCTTGTTTTCTCTAGGGACCTAGAAATTTTATTACGCGCCACCTTGCCCTTTGTTTCGTGGACTTTCGCGTAGTGTACAATATGCATTGGCAAAATAAAGAGCGCCTCAATCAAACTCAACAATAAGGCTATCACCACACCCAGGGGTATTTGCTTAACAAACTTTCCAAAAATTCCGCTCATGAACATCATTGGCAAAAAAGCCACAACAGTGGTTAGTACGCTGGCACTAATGGCGGTCCAAATTTCAGAAGTTCCCTTAATGGCAGCATCCTCAGGGTCCATAC
>Ga0066639_10000908_pt1 | contig 26517 bp, 28 predicted proteins | sample CryGeyCG2114_010_2_FD_59504 | JGI IMG/M metagenome (GOLD analysis project Ga0066639, IMG submission 59504) | Groundwater microbial communities from aquifer - Crystal Geyser CG10_big_fil_rev_8/21/14_0.10 | ecosystem: Environmental > Aquatic > Deep subsurface > Groundwater | place: USA: Utah...
CTATGTGTACATTCTCGCCGACCTTCTTTCCCAACAATGCCCCACCGAGAGGGGATGTATACGAAATAATATCTCTCCCGGGATCACTCTCCAATGAACCGAGGATGGTGAACGTCTTCTTTTTCCCGTCCGTCTGAACAGTTACCCTACTTCCAATCTCTACTACTCCGGAATTGGTTGGTCCAATAATTTCCGCTTGGTTCAACTGAAATTCTATTTTTGTAATGGCATTCAGAATACCACGAAGTCTCCCCTTTGCCTGCTGATATTCCACATTTTCAGAAAAGTCTCCGAGCTCTGCGAGCCTGGCAACTTCCGAGGCTGCCTGCGGTTGCTTTTTTTTCAACGCGTCCAGCTCTTTGTGCAATTCAGCAAATTTATGCCCTGTCATCATTGGGTCATTTGGAAGGTTCGTATATTTGCCTGGTTTTCGATAGGGTAGTTGCATATATATAGATTACAGTGATACCACTATGGGGATTATTGTACGCTGTTGGGGAGTATGTTACAATGCGTGCACCATGTTGCATTGGATTATGTGTAACATTTCGTTAAACCAATAAATCAATGATCTAATCAACTATTCATCAAACCCTATGCAAGACCTACAAGAAATTTTTACCCGTGTTCAAGAAAACAAAAAGAAGCTTAAGGATCTTCGTGACACATACAAAGAAGCAGTACAGGCAGATCAATCATACGTGGATATTGATGAAGCATTGAAGGCAACAAGAGAAAAGAAAAAAACAATAGAGCTTGCAATCAAGGAACAATTTGCACATGAGTTTGTGAAGATGGATGATCTCAAGATTGACATCGCAAGTGACCAAGAAATGATCAATGATATCGCCATGACGATGATGATGAAAGGTGAGACTGTGAGCGTAAACGATAAATATGAGAATGAGTATGAGCCAATTTTTAAAGTGAGTTTTAAAAAAGTATCGTAATATGTCAACTGAGGTTGTTTTTGACATTGAAACCTACGGTGATATCCAGGACAGGGCAAATATCAAAGTCACGGTCGTGTCTGTCTACGAGTATGCTACAGACACGTATCGTTCTTTTGATGAGCATCAGCTTGCAGATCTTTGGCCTATTCTAGAGAAGGCAGAGCGTATCATTGGCTACAACAGCAAGGGGTTTGACGCGCCTATTTTGGCAAAATTTTATTCCGGAGATATTCACGCCATTCCACATCTTGACCTACTCGAAAAAATAAAAGAATCTGCCGGAAAACGATTCAAACTTGACGATGTTGCAAAAGCAACGCTTGAGATTTCAAAAAGTGCAGATGGACTTCAGGCATTGCGTTGGTACGAAGAGGGTAAAATTGATGAGATAAAAAAATACTGCGAGCAGGATGTAAAAGTAACAAAAGAAATTTACGAATTTGGGAAGAAAAATAAAATGCTCTATACATCGACACTCACCGGAGAACTGATGCCGATTCCGGTTGATTTTTCCAAATTTCCAAAAACAGGGCAGGGAACCGTGGGGAGTGGCGTGAATATGACGCTGCCGTTCTAGAAAATCTCAAAATGTACATCCTTTGCCTCTACGCCATGCTCGATCAAGAGTGAGCGGACATCCTTTACCATATCCGCACTCCCGCACAGATAGTAGCGATGTTTCATGAGATGATGCAGAAGATGGTCTGTCACCCGTCCTTTGAGCCCTTTCCATCCACCGGTCGGCTTTGGTTGTGAGAGTGTGACATGATATTCAAAAAGGTCAGATGTTTCCTTGAGCGCTTCGAGCCTGTCAATCCAAAATACATCATCTTCGTCTCGCACGCCAAAGATGAGTCGTATGGGCTTGTGGTCGCCTGCTGATTCGATGAGAGAGCGAATCATCCCCATGATCGGCGCAAGTCCGACGCCTGTTGCAACAAAATGGTGGTCATGTTCATTTTCATGCACAACAAATCTTCCACGCGGGCCACGAAACATCATTTCGTCTCCGATATCCATTGCCTGGAAATGTGCTGACGCGACTCCGCCATCGAGAATTTTCACACAAAATTCCAGATGATCATCTGTGGGGATAGAAGACAAAGAGTACGACCGAGGAAGTGCTTTTTCTCCTTGCGGAATAAGAAACTGGACAAACTGCCCAGCTTCATAGAGAAATCCCTCCGGCTTTGTAAAGGTAAGCTGTAGTACATCCTTTGCAATTTCTATTTTTTCGCTTAATGTAGCGGTAAATTCAGTTTTTTCCATATTGACACGTGAACTTTTTTTTGGTATTCTAGCCTTTTAATATATTCTAACGCAGTGTAGCACGAATGACAGTACGCAACAAGACAATCTACCTCGACCACGCAGCAGCAACACCGCTTGATCCCATGGTTCTTCGGGCTATGAAGCATTTTTTGACGTCGAATTTCTCAAATCCATCGGCATTGTACGCGCCCGCAGTCGAGGCAAAAAAGGCAATAGAGAATGCGCGAGGACTTGTGGCAGATTTTTTGCGAGCAACGAATGACAGCGTTATCTTCACCCGAGGCGGGACACATTCTGTGCACACTGCGTTGCTGGGCACAGCATTAAAGCATCAATCCCACGGAAAGCATATCATTACCACGAACATAGAGCATCATGCGGTTTTGAACACGCTGAAGCAGTTGGAAAGAGAAGGATTCGACGTCACATACTTGTCAGTTGATGAATTTGGTTTTGTCACAGTTGATCAAGTCAAGCAAGCACTTCGTCCGGACACCATTCTTATCTCGATCATGTATGCAAACAATGAAATTGGCACGATTGAGCCGATCGCAGACATTGGCAGGATGATGCTGCAACATCGGAAAAAAAATAACACTCGGTATCCACTGCTTCACACCGACGCCTGTCAGGCTGCAGGATCCCTGGATATGTCTGTTGAAAAATTGCACGTGGATCTGTTGAGTTTCAATGGCTCAAAAATATATGGACCAAAGGGTGTGGGTGTTTTATACAGACGTCGGGGGGCTGACATTGAACCAATGTTGTTTGGAGGCGGGCAGGAGTTTGGGTTGTCACCCGGGACAGAGGATGTGGCTGGAATTGTGGGGATTGGCTGCGCTGTGTCAATAATCAACGAACAATTATCAAAGAACAATAAGCAAATTTCTGAATTGCGAAATTATTTGTGGAGAGAAATGTATCGTAGTATAGAAAATGTAGAGTTAAATGGACCATCAATTGTCATTTCGAGCGAAGCGAGAAATCTTTCGAAGCCACAAATTTTAAAATCAACAAAGAATATATATAAGCAATCATTATATCCCTCTAAAGATCCCTTGCTTGTAGCCCTGGAAGACACGTTCCGACTCACCAACAACCTCAACATCTCATTCCTCGGCACAGACTCCGAAGCAGTCATTCTCTACCTTGATGCAAAAGGAGTATGTGTCAGCTCAGGATCAGCATGTACAACTGATAGTGATCAGATGTCACATGTACTAGAGGCGTGTGGATATGACGAAGAGAGATTGAAAAGTAGTATTCGTTTTTCATTCGGTAAAGATACTACGAAAAAAGAGATTGAATATGTTTTGAAAGTGTTGCCTGACATTATTCAGAAAGTACGCAACATGAAAGAAAAGGAGTGACGAACGCAAGTTCGTCAAGTAGAACATACTGGAACCAGATGAACTTGCGTTCGTCACTCCACACCTATGGCAAATCCGTAAATCAGGATTATCCGTTATCTGTAAAATTTCATGTCAATCCAAAATATAACAATCGACCGCTCCCTCTACGACACAGCAAATGAAGAACGCTCGGTCTTTCGAGCGTCTCCTGGTATAACAGAGGAAGTTGTGCGGGAGATCTCAAAGCAGAAGAACGAGCCTGCGTGGATGCTGGAAAAGCGACTCAAGGCCTATGAGCTCTTCAAGCAAACACCTATGCCAACGTGGGGACCAGATTTGTCAAAACTCAATCTTGATGAAATTACCTACTTCATCCGTCCTGATGCAACAGAGTCCACAAGCTGGGATGACGTGCCGGATGATATCAAAGAAACATTCAACAAGCTTGGCATTCCTGAAGCAGAAAAAAATGCACTCGCAGGTGTCGGGGCGCAGTATGACAGTGATGTTATTTATCACAATATAAAGAAAGAGCTTGCGGAGCAAGGTGTTATATTTGAAAACATGGATGTGGCAGTGCAAAAATATCCTGAACTTGTTCAGAAATATTTTATGACGCAGTGCATCCCTATCAACGACCACAAGTTTATCATGCTCCACGCTGCTGTCTGGAGCGGAGGAACATTTATCTATGTACCAAAGAACGTAAAAGTTGGTCTGCCACTCCAAGCATACTTTCGCATGAATGCAGAGAGTGGCGGACAATTTGAACACACGCTCATCATTGCAGACGAGGGGAGTGAACTACAGTATATCGAAGGCTGTAGTGCTCCACAATATACAAAAAATTCTCTCCATGCTGGGGGTGTAGAAATTTTTGTACACAACAATGCCCGCGTTCGATATTCTTCCATTGAAAACTGGTCAAAAAATACCTATAATCTCAATACGAAGCGGGCGCTTGTTGATGAGAATGCAGTAGTCGAATGGGTCAATGGAAACATGGGTTCTGGCGTGACAATGCTCTATCCATCTTCCATACTCCGCGGACGGGGAGCAAGGTCAGACAGTCTTGGCATCGCCTTTGCCGGTGATGGGCAACATCAAGACACGGGCGCAAAAGTGATTCATACTGCGCCTGATACGAAATCTACTATTCGCGCGAAATCTATTTCAACCGGAAATGGTATCACCACGTATCGTGGGTATGTGAAGGTTACAAAGAATGCGGAACGAAGTAGCGTCTCGGTTGAATGCGATGCACTCTTGATTGATGCAGAATCTGTAACAAAAACACATCCCTACATGAAGATCGATAACGACAATGTTGACATTGTGCATGAGGCGCGAGTCGGAAAAATAGGGGATGAAGAAATTTTTTATCTCATGAGTAGGGGATTGAGCGAAGCAGAAGCCATGCAGCTCGTGGTCGCCGGCTTTATCGAGCCGATTGTAAAGGCATTGCCGCTCGAATACGCACTTGAATTGAATAAGTTGATTGAGCTTGAAATGGAGGGTGCTGTAGGGTAGATAGAAACACGGATTCAACTGATGTAACAAATAAAAACAAATCCGTTAAAATCTGTTCGATTCGTTTAATCCGTGTTCCTATTGTACAAACTTCTTAGAAGGATCATATGTCATCAATTCAAACAGAACATCTCAAATACGGCATAGGTATCTCAACGGATTACACTGAGCTTGGTTTGAATACTCGAAAAATTACAGCAGGGTCTGTTGACTGCACAGGAGACAGAATTGAGCTCAATATTCCCGAGACTGAAGTAGGAATAACTGACCATCAGTTGTTTAGCTTTATTGCAGAAAATAAAAAAGATACGTTTAATATAAAAACATCAGAAGATATTCATCTCACAATAAACGCAATAACAAAAACAGGGCTTGTCTACATACAAATCTTTGTAGAAAAACATGCAAGTATAACAATTCACGAACAACTTATTCCAAAAGATTTTCTCGGCTGTATCATAGACATTATTATAGAAGAAAACGCAAACGTAACATACATCGCAGACCAACGAATTGCTGAGCATCAGTCAGTCATTACCTTGCGCAGAGCGTTTGTAAAATATAATGCACACATGAAGTGGATCGATCTTGCTATTGGAGGCACTATTGCAAACTCCAGCATTTACACAATGCTCGATGAACCAAAGGCAGTGGGGGAGACGTACGGACTATTTTTTGGGACAGGGTCGCAGCTTCATGACATTGCGCACACCACAATTCACCGTGCACCAAGCACCACGAGTAATCTCAGGACAAACGGAGCGCTCGATGATAGTGCAAAAGCGGTATATCGAAGCTTGATAGATATTCGCAAGAACGCACCGGATGCAAAAGGGCACCAAAAAGAAGAAACACTGCTGCTCTCACGAGATGCTCAGATCAGTTCTGTTCCGGATTTGGAAATTTCAAACAACGAAGTTTCGTGTTCGCATGGTGTATCAACAACAAATATAGATGACCGGTTACTATTTTATTTTCATTCCCGCGGCGTCGGGACAGCAGAAGCAAAACAGGCGATTGTTGACGGGCATTTTGGGGTGATTCTTGATATGATTGAAGATGAATCTATTAAGTTACGTGTTGCAGATGCTTTGAAGCAAAGTATATGATCACTTTTTTTGGACACTTTACAATAGGGGAAAAAGTAACAAGAACTCAGTTGGTAACAGTTGAAGCTGTAGAAAAATTGTCTGGAGATTTAGCGATTTTAGTAAATGACATTGACCTGAAACGGCGGCTCACATACTATACAGTGGGGGGGGTAGAGAAATGGTCATAAAGCATTATCGGAATAGAATTAAGTGTGGAACAACAGCTCCTCTTTGTGAGTTGCCCAAAAGTAAAGACATTGAGGCAATAATAGACTGGGACTTCTATGATGATTCGTTAACACAAATAGAAAAAAGTAAAAACGACACAAATCAACTCTTGCGAGAAGTAATTGTCCCAAATGCTATAAGTAAAAGACTAAAGGCATACGAAGTTACCCAAAATGTACACATTTTCACGGAGAAAGAACTAAGAAACCGGGCGAGTTTACGACTAAAAAGTTCTAATGAGGTAAAACTAAAATCTTGGTTGCCTATCGCTAAAAAAACAGGATTATTGACCTCAATGAAGCTCCCCGCCGCAGAGCAGCGGGGTATCTACGGGAATTTTCTCTTCAATCGCCCCAAAGGGGCGGGGAATTAGACCCGGGAGAGATTAAAAATAGAAACATCCCACTCTCCAAAGTGTGGAGGGATAATGCTTGCATTGTACGAGAAACTTTCCGAGCTCGGATATGCAAACCTTCGACAATTCTATTCCATCGATGATCAGGCTCCAATCGAGAACGGTACTCACCTTATAAAACAATTCCATGCAACTGCTCCGGATGACATAAGATGGAATTTGTATATAGAAAATCATTTTTTTTCATAGAAACATATGGAGTCTGTAAAAAGACAATTCCCAATCTTCAAAAAACACAGAAACCTTGTGTATCTTGACAGTGCGGCAACAGCACTCACCCCGCAGCCTGTCATAGACAAGATGAATGAGTATTACATTGAGTATGGGGCAAGTATCAATCGCGGACTATATGATATCAGTGACAGGGCAACGCAAGAATATGAAGCAGTGCGAGAAAAGGTGGCAAATTTTGTGAACGCAAATGCTGACGAAATTGTGTTTACATCCGGAACAACGCACGGACTCAACATGCTCGCCTCGAGCATTGGAAAAACGCTCAAGGCAGGAGATAATGTTGTGCTGACTGAGTATGAACATCATGGAAATTTGATCCCATGGCAGGAGGCTTCGAAGCGGTACAGATTTGAATTGCGTTTTATTCTTTTAGACAAGGGAAGCTGGAAGTTGGAAACGGGAAGCCAGATTGATGAGAATACGAAGGTCGTCACGTTTCCACACGTTTCGAATTCTCTTGGCAGCGTTTCATCGGCCGAAGAATTGATTGTAAAAGCAAAAAAGGTTGGAGCAATTACCATTGTCGATGCGGCGCAGTCTGTCGTGCATATGCAGACCGATGTGAAGCGGCTTGATTGCGATTTTCTTGTATTTTCTGGCCACAAAGTCTATGGACCTACTGGTGTTGGTGTGTTGTATGGAAAAAAAGAACGGCTTGAAACACTCGATCCATTTATATTTGGTGGAGATATGGTGGATGACGTAAGTTATAGCAGTGCATCATGGAACGGTGTACCTCACAGATTTGAATCAGGCACGCCGAACATTGCCGGTGTGATTGGGCTTGGTTCAGCTATTGATTTTGTTGAAGATATTGGTTTTGAACAGATTTCAAAGTATGAAAACGAATTAACGAATCAACTAATCAACCAGTTGACCCAACGAAACGACGTGAGTATTGTCGGCCCGCAGACATCTACGGATCGAGCGCCCGTCGTTTCATTCACAATCGACGGAATTCACCCACATGACATTGCGGAAATCTTGAATCGGCACAACGTGGCAATCCGAGCCGGACATCACTGCACCATGCCACTCATGAAAAAACTTGGTATTTCTGGAACAGCACGTATTTCGTTTGGGCTGTATAATACAGAAGATGATGTAGATAATGCTGTAGAAGCTATACATGATGTAATTTCTATCTTTAGAAAGTAACAATGTAACTCAAGCCTTTAGGCTTGAGTAGAGCAGGAAATCCGTGTCAGACCTAAGGGTCTGAGTTACACACAGTATATGTCAAACGAAATGCTATACAAAGAGGTAATTTTAGATCTGTACAGAAATCCACTCAACCGAAAAGAGCTGGAAGTTTTTGATATGGAAAAGACTGGACACAACCCGACGTGTGGTGATAAGATAACACTTCGTATGAAGTTTGAAGGTGAAAAATTAACAAATATCGGCTGGACAGGAGAAGGGTGCGCGATTTCGCAAGCTGCAATTTCTCTTATTACGGACGAGGTGAAGAATAAGACAAAGACTGAGATAAAAAACATTACAAAAGAACAAATGCTCTCAATGCTCGGTATTCCTATCTCGCATACACGATTGAAATGTGTTCTGCTAGGATGGCAGACTGTACAAAGCGCACTTGAGTCACATCCGTAAATCAGGATTATCAGTTATCTGTAAGTAATTATGTCACTACACATTCAAAACCTTCACGTCTCAGCCGATGGCAAAGAAATACTCAAAGGAGTAGATCTTGATGTACCAAAAGGCAGTGTCGTGGTGATCATGGGACCGAATGGCTCGGGCAAATCCACGCTCGCCAATACACTGGCAGGGCATCCAAAATACCAGATCACAAGCGGAACGATTGAACTTGACGGCGCAGATATAACCCAAGACAAAGCGAACGAACGGGCCAAAAAAGGCTTGTTTCTTTCCATGCAATATCCTCCGGAGATTGAAGGCGTTACTATTGCAAACTTTCTTCGCCTTGCCGTGAATGCACAGCGAGAAGAAAAACTGAATCCGCTCAAAATCCATGCAATGCTTGTGAAAAAAATGAAAGAGCTTGCCATTGATGAATCATTTTTGAGACGGTATCTCAATGTAGGATTATCGGGTGGTGAGAAAAAGAAATTGGAGATTCTTCAACTCTCTATATTGAACCCAACGTATGCCATTCTCGATGAAACCGATTCGGGCCTTGATGTGGACGCGCTCCGAACTGTGTCTGACGGGATAAATCTTTTTCGTGGCAAAGAAAAAGGGATTCTTCTCATTACACACTACAATCGTATTTTGCAATATGTGAAACCTGATGATGTATATATTATGCAAGATGGAAAGATAGTAAAGAGTGGAAAATCGGAATTGGCGGAGGAGATTGAGAAAAAGGGATATCTGGAAGTGAAATAGGATATAGATCCGCACATCGAGGCTAACCCCGTTATCTGTAAATTTTATGAGAACAGAGGAAGAAGTAATCGAGATCCTCCAAATGATCATTGATCCGGAAGTCGCTATGGACATCTGGACACTTGGGCTGGTGCGTAAAATAAACATAATTGATGAGAAAAACATTTGTTTTGTTATTACCTATACCAGTCAAATGTGCCCAGCTGGACCTGCTATTCAAGAAGCGATTCGAAATGAAATGTTGAATATTGGTTTTGAACATGCTACTATTGAAGTTACATTTGATCCTCCATGGACAATGCCTGAGGCATTAAAGACAATGATGGGATTATAAAAAAAAGTTCTCCTCCCTACGAAGGAGGGGTTAGGGGAGGTTACACATTAGAAATAAATTATGCAATACGATCCGCCAAACAACCAAGATACTGACGAAGACGTCGTCATGCCTGATGATATGCCAGAAGAGTATTATCAAGGTATCAGAAAGCAAGGGAATATTCGTCGTGTCGTGGTTGATAAACAGGGTTGTATTGGCGCACGCTCGTGTGCTGTGGTTGCACCATTGGCATTTCAAATGGATGAAAATGATATCGCCTATGTTCCAGAAGGACATGAAGAAACAGACGAAGACACCCTTCTGCTCGCAGCACAGTCATGTCCCGTCCTCGCGATTCATCTGTATAATAAAGATGGAAAGAAAATTTTTCCTGTGGTATAATCTACAACAGTAACATTTAACCTTCATCCATATGAAAAAAATACTTTTACTTCCGGCTTTGATGACCATCGGTGTGTTCGGTTTCATCATGGGTACTGACGCATCTACTACTGCAGAAAATGGCTCAGTCCAATTTGTCTATTCAAATGGATCACCCGTAGAGCTGTCCACAGATGGGCAGAAAGTTGACATCGTTGGCGTACGATTGACAAAGCAGCCTGACCCCGCGACAGATGTTTTCATTACAATTGCCGACAACAATAATGCGGGAGAATCGCTCAGTTTTTATCCTGCAAGTTTTTATTTTGACAGTGAAAATTGGGATGATGTCCAAATTATGAGAGTGGGTGCGCTTCCAAAAACACCGGCAAAATTATACACTGTTACATTCGATGCATCTACAGAAGATTCTGCCTATAAAGGAAAAACATTTTCTCTGCCTGTTCGTGTCAGCGATATCGACGTTGACAGTAAGTGGAGCGAGGGGGAAGCAATAGCCCTTGAAATAGATGAATACCAACGTGATCAAACAATTCCTATCGAGGCATATATGACAGACACCATGTATCGCATTCGTCTCACTGAGCGACCATCAAAGGATATGTTTATGCGCATAGGCTCTTTTGTGAGTGACGGTCTTGACGTACGTGTCGACGAAAAGCAAACCAGGGTTGTCACGTTCACACCTGACAATTGGGATGTATGGCGAACGATTTCTGTGCGAATTTTAGGTGCAAGAAAAAATTACCCCACAGGTAATAGTGTACACACTCTCAATCACATGCTTCTTTCTGATTTGAATTCCTTAGACTATCATGATGTATATCAACTCAATTTTGAAGCGATTCCGGAAAAAAACACAGATCCCGACCTTCTTTTGGAAATTGTCAAAGCAAACCCAAGAAATCCTGCCCCTATTGGGTATGAACACTTACAGATATTACTTTTGGGAGACGAGCTGTCGGGAATTGTGTCACTTCGGCTCGAAAAGAAACCTGATAAGGATGTTATCACATATCTGACACCCCAAGATGATTTGAGATTCCTCGGGAACCCATCACCGTTAGAAGTAACTCCGCGTGTGCTCACATTCTCTCCTCAAAATTGGAATACCCCTCAGACCGTTACTGTGAAACTTGTTGACACCAGCCGTCTGCATGATGAAGCTTTTTTCAAAAGAAAGTCAGGCCAGCTTGACGGCGCGTACTACACAATTCTCACGCATCTTCTGGAAGGAAGCGTGCATAACGAGATAGAAAATAATATTTCTGTACGAGTGGTAAAAAATCCAAATACTGACGTGCCTGTGCTAGAAGATACAGAACCTGCTATCCATACGGACGTAGATTCCTGTCCTATGGAGAAAGGAAGACCACACGCAGTGAAAGGAACAGGGGGGGTTTGGTTTATTACGGAAAATTGTACAAAAGTGCCGTTTCGTTCTTCCCGCATTTATTATACATACTTTGATTCAATGGAGGAGATTATTTGGATAACAACAGAACAATTTGTCCGTATAGCGCATGACGAGCTGGGCTTTATCCCTGCCGGCCCAAAATATGATCCTCAGGGAGGTGCTCTCGTAAAAATCCCTGCTGATCCAAAAGTATATCTGATCCTTGCAGGAAAAAAATACTGGATTACCAATCCAGAGATTTTTACAAAGCTGGGCTATCAATGGACTTGGATTGAGGACGTTGATAAGCGCTTGCTTGACAAGTATCAGACTGTCGGTGAAATCACTGACACATCACATCATCCCGTAGGGTCATTGGTGAAATATGAAAATAGTCCGAAGGTATACCAAATCAGACAGAACGAAAATGGAATCTTGGCAAAACATCATATCTCAACAGAAACGGTATTTAAAGCACTTGGCTACAGATTTGACAGGGTTGTAACCATATCTGAAGCAGAAACATACCCCACAGGGAATCCTATACAGCAATAGAGGATTGGTGCATAAAAAACCCCACTCCGAATTTCGAGAGTGGGTTTTTTTAATTCACGACGGGTGGATTTATTTTACCGCTAATTTTCCCTTCTCAACCCCCACCTTCACAGACTGTCCCTCTTCTATCTTTCCATCGAGAATATCAAGCGCAAGCGTATCAAGCAGCTCTGTTTGGATGACACGCTTCAACGGCCGCGCTCCCATCTGCGGATCATACCCTTTCTTTGCAAGCCATTCTTTTGCTTTTGCAGAGACGTCAAGGGTGATGCGTTGTTTTGATAGCCTCTCTGCGACACGTTCAAGCTGAAGATCTACAATGTGACGAATTTCTTTTTTATCAAGCGCGTGGAAGACAATAATTTCATCAACCCGATTGAGAAATTCCGGTTTAAAATGATCTTTCAATCCATTCATCACTTTTTCTTTCATCCTATCTTCTTCTCTTGTTTTTGATTTTTTTCCGTGTTCTTTTTCTTCAAATCCAAACTCACCACACCTACCCATGGCAAGAATTTCTTCGCTCGCGATATTACTGGTCATGACAATCACGGTATTTTTGAAATTAATTTTTCGTCCCTTTGCATCTGTCACATGTCCGTCGTCAAGAATCTGAAGCATGATATTGAAGACATCGGGATGTGCTTTTTCTATTTCATCAAAGAGAAGGACAGAGTATGGTCTTCGTCTGATAATTTCTGTAAGTTGTCCACCTTCTTCATATCCGACATAGCCGGGTGGGGATCCGATCAGCTTGCTTGTTGCGTGGCGTTCCATGTATTCACTCATGTCCACGCGAACAAGCGCATCTTCATCATTAAAAAGAAACTCAGCAAGTGCCCGTGCCATCTCTGTCTTTCCAACACCGGTTGGTCCCATAAAGATAAAACTTCCAATAGGCTTGTTTTCTTCCGCCACTCCTGCTCGAGAACGACGAATGGCATTTGATACAGCATGAACCGCTTCCCCTTGCCCAATCACACGCTTTTGCAAGGCCTCCTCCATGCCAGTGAGTTTTTTCAAATCATCTTGAAGCATTTTATCAACAGGAATGCCTGTCCAGCGTGCAACAACGGCTGCGATATCTTCCTCTGTCACTTCCTCTTTCAAAATTGCTTTTTTCTCTTGAAGATCCGCGAGTTTTTGCTGATGTTTTTTTATAGCCTCCTCTGTATTTGGAATTTTTCCATATCGAATCTCGGCAACTTTTTGCAAATTTCCTTTTCGTTCTTCTATTTCTGCCTGCTGTTTCAATGTATCAATATCTTTTTTATATTCTCGAATTTTTGAAATGACTTCTTTTTCATTTTTCCAATGCATTTCAAGCTCACCAATTTCTTCTTTCAAGTTTGCCAATTCTTTTTTTAATTTTGCCTCTCGCTCTTTTGATTCAAGGTCTTTTTCTTTTTTCAGTGCGGATAATTCAATCTCAATTTTCATCATTTTTCGCTTCATCTTATCAAGATCATCCGGCATGGACTCTATTTCGAGACGCATCGCACTGGTTGCTTCATCAATCAAATCAATTGCCTTATCTGGAAGAAATCTGTCAGTGATATATCGACTCGAGAGTGTCACTGCCGCAACGAGCGCAGGATCAGTAATACGAACGCCATGGTGGACTTCATACTTTTCTTTTATACCACGAAGAATTGCGACCGCATCCTCTTCATTTGGTTCTTTTACAAGGACAGGTTGAAATCGACGCTCAAATGCCGCGTCTTTTTCAATATGTTGCTGATACTCCTTTATTGTCGTCGCGCCTATTGTTCGAAGTTCTCCTCTGGCAAGTGCGGGCTTTAGCATGTTTGATGCATCTACCGCACCCTCAGAACTTCCAGCGCCCATGATAGTATGAAGCTCGTCGATAAAGAGAATAATTTTTCCTTTTGCGTCAGTAACTTCCTTCAATACTGCCTTGAGCCGTTCTTCAAACTCTCCACGAAATTTTGTCCCAGCAACCAGTCCACCGATATCAAGTCCTATTACTTCTTTATCTTTTAAACTCTCAGGGACATCGCCATTCACAATTCTTTGCGCGAGCCCTTCAACGATTGCGGTTTTCCCCACACCAGGTTCACCAATCAACACAGGATTATTTTTTGTACGTCGTGAGAGCACCTGCATCACGCGACGAATTTCATCATCACGCCCAATAACCGGATCGAGCTGTTCTTTTCGAGCACGATCGGTGTAGTTTAATCCATACTTATCAAGTGCTTGGTACTTGCTCTCCGGAGTAGGGGAATCGACTTTTTGTGTTCCACGAACCGTCGCGAGTACTTTGAGTGCATCAGCATGTTGCACTCCTTGTTTTCCCAATGAATCACTTACCGGATTTTTATTTGTCAAAAACGCAAGCAATATATGCTCAACACTGATATACTCATCACCCATTTTTTGTGATTCATTTTGCGCATGTTGTAAAATAAACATCATTGCCTGTCCCATCATAATTTGCCCCATACCACCCCCCATGGCTCCAAATTGTTTTGGCAGGATGTCTATCATCTGCTGGGTATCTTGCGTAATCTGGGCGAGATTGATATTCAATTTTTTTAATACAGATAACACAACACCCTCCGTCTGTTCGAGAAGTGCGAGGAAAAGATGTGGCGGTTCAATATGGGGTTGGCCATTTTTATTTGCTATCTGCGCGGCATGTTGAAGCGCTTCTTGGGATTTTTGGGTGAAGTTTTGGGGAATCATATAGAGAAGTGCTCATGCTATACATTAGCACTCTTACTAAGAGAGTGCTAGTACTATACCATGTTGAAATATTCTGTCAATAGTGCTACTATCATAGCATAAAATGACTTACTATGGTGAAAATTTTAGGAATACGGGTTGATGACCTCGATGAAACAAAAGCGCTTGCGCTCGCAAGGAGCTTCCTTCTGGATGAAAGACAACATACGATTTTCACACCAAATCCCGAAATGCTTGTGGCAGCTCGCAAAAATTTGGATCTGCACAATGCACTGAACAATAGCTCATTGAATCTCTGTGATGGCAGAGGAGCACAGCTTTTTGGCAGACTCACAAATCGAGTCTCGGGCGTTGATTTCATGCAATCGCTTTGCGCATTGGCAGCGCACGAAAATCGCTCTGTCTATTTACTTGGATCTGGTAGCAGTGAGGTAGTGGAGAATACAAAAAAAATGCTTGTGAAAAATTATCCAACCCTTTGCGTTGTTGGCGTAGATCCCGGACCAAGGCTGGATGCCGTAGGAAAGGGTGATTCACGCGATACCATTGCGTGCATACACAGCGCGTGCCCGGATATCCTATTCGTCGCGTTTGGACATCAAAAGCAAGAGTTGTGGATTCAGAAATACTTGCCAGACCTACCGTCGGTACAGATTGCCATGGGCGTAGGCGGGGCGTTTGATCTTATTTCAGGGAATAAAAAACGCGCGCCCATATTACTCAGAACGTTCGGACTTGAGTGGGCATGGCGGCTTCTGCTTGAGCCAAGACGTATAAAAAGAATACTCACCGCTGTCTTCATATTTCCATTATACATTCTGAAATCTAAATTCTGAACTGAGTATTCCGTATGCTTTCAAGCAAAACAAAAACCATCCTTCGAAAACTTTCTCAAAAAAAACATCGCAAAGAAATGAATGCGTTTACTGTGGAAGGGGTGAAGGGAGTACAAGAAGCACTTGTCCATGCTGATGTGCTGATGCTTGTCGTCGACGGCGCAAAGCGTGAAGAGAAAGATATCACAACCCTTGTCACACAAGCCGAGCAACGTGACATACTTGTGGAATTCGCAGGGAGAAAAGATATTGCAGCAATAAAACAGACAGAAACATTTCCCGGTATAACAGCAGTTGTCGCAATGCCGGAACCTGAGTACGACAACATATTTGATGCCGACACAATCTTAGTCCTTGACAGAATAAACGATCCGGGAAATCTTGGAACGATCATTCGTACAGCAGATTGGTTTGGGGTCCACACGATTATTCTTTCAGAGGGTTCTGTTGATCCGTATAATGAAAAAGTTGTCCGGAGTACCATGGGATCGATTTTTCGAGTACATATAATCCAAACACACAACATTGTTGAGATGGTTGAAACATTAAAGGAAAACAGGTACAGTATAGCGGCATTGGATCTTGCTGGGACAAATATACAAAAAAGCAAAAAAACAAAGAAGCAGGCCTTGATATTTGGTTCAGAATCTCATGGAGTATCTGATGCATTGAAATCTCTTGTCGATGAAACGTATACAATACCGGGCAAAGGTGGAGCTGAATCATTAAATTTAGCAGTATCGGTAGCAATTGCTCTCTATATCACATCATTACAATAGAACACAGATCAAACGGATTAAACGAATTTGAACGGATCAGTTTTTACCAGTTAGATCTGTTCGATCCACGTTCTATTACATTGTAAAATGAATATGAAAAAAGTGAGAACCAGAATTCCACCAAGCCCTACCGGCATGTTCCATGTCGGTTCTTTACGCACTGCCTTGTTTGATTACTTGTATGCAAAAAAGCATGGAGGCGACTTTTTGCTCCGCATAGAAGACACAGATCGCGAGAGGCTTGTCGAGGGCGCAACAGAAAATATTGTTGAGTCGCTTTTTTGGGCAAACATTCCACCTGATGAGGGAGTGACTATGTCGAACAACAAAATTACTCAAATAGGGGAGCGAGGTCCGTATGTTCAATCCGAGCGTCTTGATATCTACAAAAAATACGCTGCGCAACTACTGGAGCAAGGCGATGCCTTCTACTGTTTTTGTGGCAAAGAACGACTCGATGAACTTCGCACAATGCAACAACTCAATAAGCAACCACCAGGATACGACGGGTATTGCAAAGCACTGAGTAAAAAAGATGTTCAAAGCAAGATTGACGCAGGTACGCCACACGTCGTTCGTCTCAATATGCCTGATGAAGGAAACACATCATGGAACGACATGGTGCGCGGAGAAGTGTCATTTGAAAATGCTTTGATTGACGACCAAGTGCTGATGAAGACAGATGGATTCCCGACATATCATCTAGCCGTGGTTGTTGATGATTATTTGATGAAGATCACACACATCTTCAGAGGAGAGGAGTGGGTGAGCTCTACACCAAAGCATATTGTACTGTACAACATGTTTGGCTGGGATGTACCTGAATATGCACATTTGTCGCTCCTCACTAGCAGCGATGGAAAAAAGCTTGGGAAGCGTCAGGGTGATGTTGCTCTCATGGACTTTCGTCAAAAAGGATATCTTGCTGAAGCAATGGTGAACTTTGTGGCATTTCTTGGCTGGAATCCGGGCACTGATCAAGAAATCTTTACACTCGACGAACTTGTCGATGCGTTTGATTTTAAGAAGGTTCACAAAGCGGCTGCAGTATTTAATTATGAAAAATTGGATTGGTATAATCGAGAATGGATAAAGCGGCTTTCTGTGGAAGAATTAACTGAGCGAGCGCGTCCTTTTTTCGAAGAAAAAAACCTAAAGACTGGAGATTGGAAATTACAAGATTTGGTTGGACTAGGACGCGAGAGAGTGACCACACTTGCTGACATTCCGGAAAATATTGCATTTATTCTTCACATGCCAGACTATGAGGCCGGACTGCTTGTATGGAAAAAGGCAGACGCACCCGATGCATCAGATAAATTGGCTAAAATAAGCGAAAAACTTGCAAAAATTGACGAATCAGCCTGGACAGAGGAGGGGATAGGAGAAATCATCATGCCATGGATCAAAGAGAACGACTATGGCAATGGGAACGTCCTCTGGCCGACCAGAGTCGCACTCTCCGGCCTTGAACACTCTCCCGGACCATTTGAAATTATGACTGTCCTTGGGAAGGAAAAAACACTTGAACGAATAGAGGAGGCATTGGAAAAACTGTCTCCATAGGGTTTCACAGTAAAATATGGTATACTCGCACGAGCAAATGCTATGGCGATTATTCAGCAAAAAAAACGATTTATTCTTTCGGTTGTTATCATGATGATGGTTCTTTGTGTACCATTGTTTGTGCATTCTCAGACAGGGGGTAACAAAGCGGAAATAGACTCACTCAATCAGGAAATACAGGCTCGAAAAGAAAAGGTAAAACAGCTCGAGCAAAGTATCGATGCCTACAAAAAGAAAATTGAACAAACGAAACTGGAATCCACATCGCTTTCAAATCAGATGGCAATACTGAGTAACCATACGGCGCATGTTGAGCTTGATATTGAGGCAACAGAGCAAAAACTTGATACCCTTGAACTCGAGATTACCGCGTTTCAGCTTGGTATTGCAGACAAAAAAGATACAATTACAAAACAGAAAGCAATTATTTCTGAATTTGTAAAGACACTTCATCAAGAGGGAGACAAGAGTATGATAGAAGTGATCGCCTCGTATGAGAATTTTTCTGATTTTTTTAATAAAATTCAATACGCACGATCCATCGAAGCAGATTTAGGAAAAAGTGCTCGCGGGCTTCGAATCGCAAAAGAAGAATTGGAGGATAAAAAACAGAAGACTGAAGAAAGAAAAAAGACATACGATGTTCTCAAAAAAGAATTAGAAAATAAAAAGGAAGATTTGAGCGAGCAGTCATTCGCAAAACAGCAGCTTCTTTCAGAAACAAAATCTTCTCAAGCAACATATACTACATTACTGACAAATCTCAAATCTCAGTACCAACAAATTGAAAATGAAATTACCAGTATAGAGCAACGTGTACGCGCAACACTAGAGGCGCAGGATAAATTAGATGGGAGCACACTACCCTTTGACGGCACGCTTGCATGGCCGACACAGAGTAGGTATGTCACAGCATACTTTCGTGATCCATCATATCCGTATAGATATGTGTTTGAGCACAATGCGATTGATATTAGAGCGAGTCAGGGGACACCAATTCGTGCGGCCGGCAGTGGATATATTGGACAAGCACGATTCTGCAAAACATCCAGTTGCTATGCGTACGTCATGATCATTCATTCAGGAGGAATTTCAACGGTCTATGGACACCTCAGTAAGATACTTGTCACATCAGACCAGTTCGTCACAAAAGGTGATATTATTGGATATTCCGGAGCCACACCAGGCACAGTTGGTGCCGGCCCATTTGTCACAGGCCCCCATCTCCATTTTGAAGTCAGAAAAAATGGTATACCTGTGAATCCGTTGAATTACCTTGTTAAGGATTATTGAAGCAAAGGCTCTATAGAATTCACTCACATCGACAGTACAATTCGAAAAACCGAGAAAAGTATGAGTATATATGGTAGAACGTAATAAGACACCAATCGAAGAACAAGGGAAATGCTATTCCGGCCTTGATGTCAGGAGAATTTTAGACGTAGACAAAAAAGTGTATGATCATCTACATGAAGCAATAAGGGAAGATCTCAAAAAAGTACTCGATGGAGTTACTGTTTCCAATAGCCAACTTGATTCTTTTTTTGAACAATTGAGAGATGTGTATGCTGAGGATGTATCTGCTAGAGCACTTAGTGCTGCCACCATTGGCAAGAATACAATCAGAGGATTTGATGGTAGACGCAAATGATTCAAGAAAAAGTGAGATTGCGGATATATACCAAAAATTGACATCGAATTTTAGAAAGCATTGCGATGACCTACTTGTTGATGATACTGGATTGCAGTTGCATATCCGTGTTGACATGAATCATGTTTTCAATGTACACCATCTTGGTGCCCAAAATAGAGTGCCCGTAGTCGTACCAAAAAATCCTTGCATGAGGAAACAGCCAAGGTACATACGTGTTGGGGCATCTATTTGATCCCATTAAAAGTATACAAGTAGTTTCCAGGGTACATACTTTTATACTACGTAATGTCGTATAATATACATTGTGCGACACTATACATACTTCTTTTACTCGTTTCTCCTCTACACGTAACCCCTTTCCTCCCCCAATATAACAGTATCAGAAACTTGTTCAAAACCTGAGTCGGGATGAAGATTACATTGACTTTGCGCCACAAGAATATGGCGCAGATAGAATTTTATTTCCAATATGCTCGTCCAACATATCGTACATCGATGTACGATATGAGAGATGGATTTTCGATTTGCCGGAGCGCCGTTTCAAAACGCTCAATTTGTTCACCACTCTCCCCCACTATACTCATATATACATCAAGCCCACGTGTGTAGTATACCGTTTCGTGTGGTGATGTAATATCCATGTACTGTGGTGAAAATTGAGATTTGTTTTGTAGATGATCATACCACTCAATGAGCGAAGCTATGTAACTTTCGGGAACAATTTCTGTTGTTATATCAAATGATTCAATCGCAGTAGGAACATCTCTAAACATGAGGGGATACACACCAACATCCTTAAACAATCCTGCTGTATCCGGCGTGTGGTATCTTGCAATTTCTCGTACATCCTGTATTTCTTCGCCCAATTCATTTGTACTCGTAACATACTCTGTCTCAATCACCCATTCAGCAGGTGTGACATTTCTGATCGGCTCAACGATCTTTCCAGTAAGCCCCATAAAGTAGTATGTATGTCCATTATCAAAAATAATGGTTGAGAGACGCTCATCTACATGGATATCGAGAGTATGCGGAAACGTCTTTTGTATGGTTACACTGTTGAGCGGAAATCGGTCATTGAGAATGCTCTGTATCTCATCTGTGTCCACAAAAAAATAATTGTTTGCAGGGAATATCATCAATTTCTTGTACTCCATAGATCCTTTTACCGCGTCAGCAATATCATTAGGCGCTAAACGTTCTGTTCCAGAAATAATGATGTTGGAAAAATGAAAAAAAGGATGATATATCAATACACCAAGGAAGGAGAGGAACACTATGAACAGGAGTGAAATCTCTACCTTCGTGCGAAAGAGTAGCGTGGATGTGGATGGTGATGTAATGGGATTACCACTCTTCCCCTTCCACGCAAAATCTTTCCTTTTCAGTCCATAATACGCAGTATTCTTTTTAACTCTTTCAACATGTCTCTTCCGTTTCAATTGTCGTTTTATCTTATGTCTGTTCAACATACTTAAAACCCACGTTTTATTTTTCTGAGTGTTTCAACAATCCAGTTGATCCAATATCTCTTTGTTAAGGGCAAATCATGACAATGCAATACATCTTCCTGAAATCCACCAAAACCTCTTTTGAAATGCCCAATTCCAGCAAACGGATGTGTGTCCCCTGCACCCATAGGCTCAACACCCCAAAAGTTGTACCAGGTCATTCCTCTCCTCTTTGCCTCCTGAATAACGGACCACTGTATAAGATACGATGTAGGAATTTTTTTATCCAAATGCAATGATGCGCTGTGTCGGTACACGGCGGTATTCCCGTAAAATACGATGATGGCTGCCGCGTCCGGTCTACCGTCAGGCAGATAACTGATAAATAGACTTGCTTGATTATCTTTTGCAAATTGCTCAAACTCAGCATTGATATATTTTCGAGAAAAACGTGTAAAGTGCAGTCGCTTTCCAGTCTCATCCAACATGTCATGCAGTATGTTTAGTGAGGGAAGATTAGTACTCATTCGAACAGTCACCCCTTCTTTTTCACAACGACGAATTAAATTCCTGTGATTTTTTTTCATTCCTGACAAGAGTACATCCGTATCTGGGGAAAGGTCAAGCATCCATGTGTTTTCGGCTAAAACATGCATAGGTGCCGGCCTCAATCCTGCCTGTGCAAACGTTTTTTTTATTGCATCTGAATTTTCTATCAATGGACTCACGCGGATAAAATCCATACCTTCTTTTTTTGCAAAATCAGTTAGAAATGAAAGAAACATCTGGACCATTTCCATATTCATCGGATCTATGTGTGGTCCATACGGAAGATAAAAAAAGTTTCCTCTCTTTGCATGTGTGGTCACAACAAGGCTCCCTCCTACGAGCATGTCATCCTCGTCAAATACACCAACCATCCAGTATGTTTCACCAAGGGAAACATAAAATTCACCATATTTGTATGACTGGACAAACGGAGAATACAATCTCGCGTAGATACATTGTTCCCATTGCTGTCTATCTGTAACAATTCTGACTGAGTACATATTTTATTCAGTGATACTGGTTATTATTTTCTCAACATCTTTCTTTGTGGTATGTATACCTGTGGGGAGGTTAAGCACCATATTTGAACGTTCTTCAGCCACTGGACAGGAACCCACAATGTATCCTGTGTTTTCAACATCCGTGTCGCGTGGCCCTACAACAGTCGAGTACCAGTCACCGAGCAAGATACCGAGCTCTTTTGTCTTTTTTCTGATTGTTTCCGGTGCGCGAACAAATACTGTATATCGAAGATATATGTGTTCAGGCGAATATGCCTGTAGTTCAAACCCACTTCCTTCCAACATACGAGTATACATATTTGCGATCATCTTTCTATGCCTGTTTCTCTCATCTATATATGGAATCTGTGAAACGAGAAGGGTCGCGAGCGCATGAGGCAGTGTTGCCGGATAGCCACTGTCATAGATCCCCTTTTTTTCATTGTTAGTAATGATTTTATTTGCAAGGTGAAGTTTTTTTATACAGTATAAAAAAAGTTTCCCAAAAAAAATATGGTACCATCTCTTTCCAAGTGGAAAGACAACGACGTGAACAAGATGTTGAAATATACGTTTTGTAGACATGTTCGGAAGCTGTTTTTTCATTGTTATGACAGCGGGAAGGAATGCTTGGTTATTTACGATCAAAGCACCCCCACGTACGCAAGAAATAATTTTTTCTCCCCCAAAACTAAGCATTCCAATATCAGCAAATGTACCTGTGAGCGTTCCTTCGTACCTCGCACCAAGTGAATGGGCGCAATCTTCAATAGTCCTTAGATTGTGTGCTCTGGCAAAAGATAGAAGTACATCAATATTGGCTGGAAGTCCAAATGTGTGTTGTATGATAATTGCTTTTGTTTTTGTTGTTATCTTTTTCTTTGCATCAGCAACATCCATATTCAGCGTTTCCTTTTGTATGTCCACATACACTGGCGACGCACCCACCCACTTGATAGCATTAACCACAACAACGCAAGTAAACGCTTGTACAAGTACTTCATCCCCCGTTCCAACACCAAGAGCACGAAGTGCGATAAGAAGTGCTGATCTGCCACTATCAAATAGTTTCACAGGTCTACCATCAAAATAAGCGCACAGCATCTCCTCTGCGTTGTGCAGATGTATCCCATTTTTCCACCCGCCCCATTTCCATGGCAATACCAAAAATGAAAGGGCAATCCGTACATCTTTCATCGTTGTGTTCGGGCTAAAGCCTGTGAATATGGTTTGGCTCATGGTAACAAATTATATCCCAAGTTCCTTTTGGATCATGATGTGGATCTTATTCTCTATTAACACAACCGACTCTGTGTTATGTAGTGCTTGAACATATTCAAGCAGTTTTTCTGGCGCGTATATCTGTCTGACTTCAGTATTATATTTTTTTACAACACCGAGAGAAAGTGGCTCAGCATAGTCTTTTTCAGTAATGATAAGTTCGTCAGCAACAAATGAAATTTCGCCACCAATCTGTTTATGGAGTTCTTCTGCCTGATCACCGAGTTCTCTCATCCCGCGCGTGATCACAATACGTTTTTTTGAAGATGGGAATGTATTGAGCATATCAAGAGCAGCCTTAAATCCTTCGGGATTTGAATTATAGCTATCATTGATAATAGTAGCTGTTCCGTACAAGAGGGTATGGATTGACCCATGTCCAGGTTTGAGAAATTGCAATGACGCGTCTATCTGATCGTTTCTCATTCCAATTTCCCGTGCCGCGATTGCCGCGGGAATGATATTAAATACATTATGTTTTCCGAATATAGGAAGCCCGACATTTCGTATGCCGTCACTTGTTAGGACTTTGTACGATATGCCACTCTCTGTATTCTTTACATTTTCTATAAGAATATTGGGATGAAAATCAGTATCAGAACCAAACGTTTTTACTCGACATTCCAGTGTACCAAGCAATTCACGACAATATGTATTGTCTACATTTGTGATGGCAAGTCCATCCTGTGGAAGTGAACGCAATAGCTCGTACTTGGCTTGTTGTATATTTTTCATAGACCCAAACAGTGCCAGGTGTTGGGGTGCTATGGCTGTGAGAATACCAATCTTCGGCTGTACCATGGTACATATTTTTTGTATTTCTCCTATTCTATATGCTCCCATTTCCACCACAAACACATCTGCATTCTGAAAATTTGTTTGGAGAATACATTTCGCAATACCAATTTCAGTATTTACATTTTTTGGTGTTTTTACGACAGTATGTGATGTCGCGAGTATTTGAGAAAGAAACTCTTTTGTACTGCTCTTGCCATAACTACCTGTAATACCAACCACAATAAGTTGCGTGTATGCGTGTAGTTTTTTTGTTGCACGACGAATGTAGACTTTCTTTAATATTGCCGTAGGAAAAAAGAGAACAGGGATCAATACTCCCGCTATAATAAACCTCAAAACGAAGATAAGAAGCAGGACATTTACCAAATCAACGAGCCAGAACACAACCATTTCAAATACAAGTCCTGTACTGATAATAAACATTGCTTTTTTTGTTACCACCGGACGACGGACATTTCTTTTTGAGATGTAGTATATTTTTGGAATCATGTCGATGCAGAGAAGAATCAACATTATATATATATCCTCAACTGTTCCACGCAAGAAGACAAATAAAACAATACTACATAGAGCTCGCCACAATATTCGATAATTAAAGAGAAAATCTTTTCCAGCCAGTGTAGAGAGAAATTCTTTGAATCTATCAAAGCGATACTCTTTTAGTTGCGCGTAATACGTAAAAAAAGCATAATCAAGAATCGCACTTATTGCCCAGAGTGTCCCGACGACAATTGTCAAAAGTGAGATGTGCATAGTACCTACGTTGTTTTCTCTAAAAAGGTTTGTACAACATCAAAAAATTCTTCTTTCTTTCTGATATGGAGACCATGCCCCCCACCGTCCACTGCGACAAATGACGCAAACGGAATATGCTCCGCAATACGTTCCCCAAACTTGAATGGGACATATCTGTCTTCTGTTCCTTGGATAACGCAGGTAGGAACAGTAATCTTTTGAAGTAAATATCCCTGGTCTTGTCTGATAATTTTCTTAAAGATAGCTCGTTCTATCTCCTTTGTATGATCGAAATCAGGTGAACGTGCTATCTTGTATAGTACTCTCTTTGCACGATCACGCAACCTGCTAGAAGGCAGAAGGGTTATAGACGCTTTCCCCACCTTTGCAAGTGCGCCAAACAGTCCACGTTTCAAATAATTTTTTGGTCTATAGACTGCGGCACCACTGAGAATAAGTTTGTCTACGAGCTCAGGATTGTTTGCAACGAGATGAGTTGCTACAGCTCCACCAAATGAATGCCCGAGAAGGACAATTTGCATATTTTGCATGCTGGCAGGCTGGTTTGCATATTTGCATATTTTTTCTTCCACAAAGTGACTATACTCCTCTACTCCCCATATCTCCGTAGGACAGGGTTCTGATCCGAAGCATGGAAGATCAATCACAACGACATCTTGAAAATGTGGCTTTGCAAGCGCTACAAAATCTACCCATGTTTCGTGTGAACCACCCCAGCCAGGGAGGATGATGAGGGTTGAAAGTTGATATTCTTGCTTCATAACTTCTATTTATATATATCTCATTGTTCGTAATCATAGTTAAGAAGTTGTCCACCAATATCTTTACCAAGATCTAACCTTTCTTTAACCTTCTCCATACCATTTAAGTACTCCGGTAATTTATTTTTATTTCCATACGTTCCGTCCTCGCGAATTATCATATTATGGTAATTGGCACTGTAAATTTTATACCCCGTTTCTAAAATTCCATTCAGTGCCGAGCGTGCTTGGATAATATCGTCTGACGTGCGTTCCCTCAGTGTGGCTATCTTTTTAAACTTTTCTATAAAAAAATAGAATTGACTGATGTCATTGGCTAATTGTGTATTCTCATAAGAAATTCTTTTTATGCTTTCTGCTCCAAAATTTTTGTAAGCCACTGTGTAACCATCAGCAACCCTACCCGAACTGGCTCCTTCATGGAGTGCGTGAAAACTCATAGTTGTATGTTCAGCAAGATTTGCGATGATCTCAGCCATTAGCAAAAAAACAGCTTGTTCTTTAGATTTCTCATCTCGATCCATTATAGTTTTTTGTACATATGAAAAATATATCGCTGAAATACCAAATACTAGAGTGATTATCAAAGTTAAAACTTGCACAATTTTTTCAGTGGTACCAAAATCAAAAAATTTTATCACCAGTAAAGTCAGCAAAAAAATTGTTGCTAAAGATAACAGAACTATTTCTATCAAACCCATATTTTTATTCATATATAAACTAGTCTTTCCTCACAAAATCTCGTAGAACCTCCGGCCACTCC
>Ga0066639_10000912_pt1 | contig 26480 bp, 26 predicted proteins | sample CryGeyCG2114_010_2_FD_59504 | JGI IMG/M metagenome (GOLD analysis project Ga0066639, IMG submission 59504) | Groundwater microbial communities from aquifer - Crystal Geyser CG10_big_fil_rev_8/21/14_0.10 | ecosystem: Environmental > Aquatic > Deep subsurface > Groundwater | place: USA: Utah...
AAAAATCTTCCTTACTGCCATCTTTTTTAATGACTTTCAAATCTATGCCTTCAACCCGCTCATAGGTTGTAAAACGCTTATCGCATTTGACACAAACCCGTCGTCTACGAATAGCATCTTGCTCACTCGATTCTCTAGAATCAATCACATTTGTCTCGTCGTGAGCGCAATACGGACATTTCATAATTATTTAAACTTTCAAACTAAATACAATCTATAGTGTTCTCAATCTAATCTAACTACAACATATTGTGTCGAAGCTTTTATCGGACGATAAGAATCTCACAAAAGAAAGTCAGCTGTCAACTAAATCAAAAAGTATCACAATGGCTCGATGAAAAAAAGGGGCGAATGATCACACAAAAACTTGTACTCAATGTTCTGTCTTTAATATTTGCTCTAGTCTGCTTTGAGCCGAAATGTTCTGAGATTCGATTGACTCAAAATAACTTTTGTCTGCCAGTTCTAATCTGGCATTTATGTCGCTGCTAACCTCAAGGAAGGAACTTAATTGTGAGAGTAATTCGGAAGAAAAATAAATTTGATGTGTCTCAATCGATAAATCAACCGCCTGCATCAAATAATGATGGGCTTTGAGCAAAGTGGTAACAGTTAATTCCGGCTTGTTCTGTTTGGATAATTGACGGGATACATTTAACCGGTGTTGACCATATGTCATGAGTAAAACCAAGCGCTCATTCCTCGGAGTAGCAATTAACTTAACTCTATCAATGGCCCTTAAGACCGGGTAGATAGTGTTGTCCGGCAAAACTTGTGATTGAAAATAAAGCTGTTTGTGACTAGTTGATTCTTCACTGCCAGAGTTTACATCATGAGCCATAAGCAGAGATGTGGCAAATATCCCTACTCCTACTCCTAAACCAGTAAGTCTCCAAAGTAATAACTTTTTCATTTTTTCTATCAATTGAAACTGCATTGTAACAGACAGACCAAAGCTGCAGCAGCATTCTACCAACCATAAACCAACAATACCATCCCCCAGATTGCTTGACTCAAAACTAAAGCATAAGCGTTACGTCGACCATAAAATAGCAAAGCCTGTCCTAAAGCAAATAAACAAAGTAAAAATATTTGCGCTACAGCGGCTAAAGGAGAAAAGCGAAGAAAGGCGTTTGGCACATGGAAAATAATAAATATGCCAGCCACCATAAGTAATTGTTGAATCAGGGGGCTATGGCGATACTTTTCAATAATTACAGTCATGATAAAACTGAAAAAAAACAATGTTTCCCAAAAACCAGTAAATATTGCCAGTACGAATTCGTACCAAAACTGGTTTGAAGCAAACAGAGGTGCTGCTTCTACCAAACCTCCTTTTTGAATTATGGCGGCCAGGGCAGTCACAAATCCAAAAACCCCTCCCACAGCTAGACCAAGCAACAATCCATTCTGCATTTTTTCGAAAGAAAAAGATTTAATGATACTCTTGCTTCGACTGGTCACAATATATAACCAAACGGGTAAACCAAAAAAAACTGCTTTACCAATAGTCTCATCAAACCAAACGGGGAATGCAAATAAGCGTCGATAGAGAAACCAGAAAACTAAGGATAAAACTAAAATGGGAAAGAACAGAATATGAGACTCAACAGCCCTGGCAGCAACTGCAGTCACCCTCACACTCCGTCGTTGCCGCTTTTCTTTGGAGTTTAGTGTTTGTTGTCTTTTTGAGCTCATTTAAAACCAACTCCACCGCCTCTGGCTGATTAACTGAGTAAGTATCGATGACAATATCGTATAGTTCGCTACGCCAAAAATCAATTGGATCACTAGCTTTAATACCATGCTTACCCGCAACCCATTTTTGCCACTCCTTGGAATATACTCGTTGCCATTTGAGTAAATTATCTTTATATCTCTGATCAATGTGTTTGAGGGCCTCATCAGTAGTTAAAGAATCTCGGTTAACAATTCGGTCAACTCTTACAGCTTTACTTGAACAAGTCATCAAAACTTTTAATACTCCCGGTATATTTTGAGCCATAAACCCGGATAACCACGATTCAATAATCCAATGCTGTTGTTGACTAACTTTTTCTCTAATTCCATAGTCAACCTGTTTATCAAAATCATCCTCATAATGAGTGGCGGAATGATGAAATTTACTATCTTTCTTGAATAAACCCTTTTCTTCGGCATAGGTTCGCATAAATTCACCACCACTAAAACCTTTCCAACCTTCAAAATCAAGTTCTTTTTTAAGTCTAAATAGCAAAGTGGTGGAACCTGCTCCAGGCAATCCGGAAATAGTTATGTTTTTATATTGATGCGCTGGTTGTTTAGTCATTGATCCTCACTTTTATTTACTTTTAAGAAGCTCTCAAAAATTGTTGCGTATCCACTTGAGCTATTTTTGATGGGTTTGATTGTATCAATTCGCAACTTAAAGCGCGAGTCATAATATTTGATATTTCAAGTAGATGCTCTTTGGCCTGTGTTAGGGTCAAGTTTTGATCTTGACCAGGAAAAAAATGGAATAACCTATTTCTACAACTTAGCCAAGTATCCCACAAGTCCTTGGCTAGTTCTTCACCACAAAGTTTTGCCACGTCATCATAGAGCCAATATTGATTACGTTGAGAAGGAGGGATGTCGGGATTAAGAGCTCGTCCAATCCTAAAACGACGACTTTGATAAGTTTGTTTTGTGATTAATTTTTGATCGCGAAGAAATTGCTTCAAGAAACCTTCATAAGCTTTGGACATGGGGAAAACAATAAAAGTGTAATCAACCAATGGTTGTTGGTCTGCCAACTTTAACTCGCGTAAATAGAGCGTTTCGGCTAGATCAACTCGATTCTGGAGACGAGGATCTAGATACCGGAACCACTCTTGATCAGAAAATAAGATGGACGACATGACCTCAACCCCAGATTCTGCTACACTACTAACATTCAGTACTGATCAAGATACCTTGGACTCCGCATGAAATCAAGTCGTAGTGAACTCAGCTCATCTTCTCGGCTAACTCAGCTCTTTGAGAATCTGATGGTCGGCTGGCGAGCCAAACCCAAAAGTAGAAAAAGACAGCCCGGCTGGCTAAGGCAGATAAGTTATTATTTAAGGAGACTTGGCCACCTTGTTAGACATCTATTTAAATCTAAAATCTTAAGATTAGTTTTAGTTATTCTTTTACTAAGTTTCGTTTTGGGCACAATTTTTCTACTTAAAGACTTACCCTCACCAAAGAAATTAACCAGTCAAGGGAATTTCGCGGTCAGCAGCCAAATTTTTGACCGGAATGGGCAACTACTTTATGAAATTTATGCTGACGAAAACAGAATCCCAATCAAACTTGATGATTTGCCAGATTATGTGCGTTATTCGACCATCGCCATAGAAGATAAGAATTTCTACAAACATTGGGGTTTTGATCTGACGGGCATCGTGCGTGCGCTCAAATCAAATCTTCAGAAAGAACGCCTCGAAGGTGGCTCAACTATCACTCAACAGTTAGTCAAAAACGCACTCCTGACCAATGAAAGGTCATTGAAACGTAAATTCAAGGAACTGTTTTTATCCATTTTGACCGAAATTTTATATACAAAAGATGAAATCCTTGAGATGTACTTAAATTACATTTCTTATGGCGGAACTGCAGTCGGTATTGAGGCGGCATCCAGGGCATATTTTGATAAACCAGCTAGTCAATTAACCTTAGCTGAGGCCTCATTGTTGGCCGGATTGCCTCAAGCCCCAAGTTACTATTCACCTTTTCAATCCGATCCCACATTGTCTCAAAATCGCCAATCCGAAGTATTGCGACGCATGGTAGAAGATGGATATATCACCAACGCCCAGGCTCAAGCTGCTCAATCGGAAACCCTTGAATTCGCGTTGAATCAAAATGATATTCAAGCTCCCCACTTTGTATTCTATATCAGGGATCTGCTTTACCAGGAGTACGGTACAGAAACAGTGGAAAAAGGGGGCTTAAGAGTCACAACGAGTTTAGATTTGGATTTACAACAGGCCGTTCAAGCTTCAGTTTCTGCCGAAGTAGCTAAACTGGCTCATATGGACGTCAATAACGGAGCGGCTATGGTGGTCAAACCCAACACCGGTGAAATATTGAGCATGGTGGGCTCCGCAGATTACTTTAACTCGGAGATTGAGGGTCAGGTCAATTTGACTCTCGCCCAGCGCCAACCCGGTTCGTCGATTAAACCCCTAGTTTATGCCACTGCATTTCAAGAGAAAACCTTAAATCCGGGCAGTATATTAATTGATACCCCCACCTGTTTTATCATCACTGGCCAGAAACCCTACTGCCCTAAAAATTACGATGGTTCTTTTAATGGTCCAGTAACTGTCCGCCGAGCACTGGGCAACTCCCTGAATATTCCGGCAGTCAAAGCAATTTATACCATTGGAGTTGAAACCTTTATGGCACAAGCCCAAAAAATGGGCATTACAACTTGGCTCGATCCAATTAATTATGGTCTATCACTGGCTTTAGGCGGTGGTGAAGTTCGCATGATTGATATGGCGCAAGCTTTTGGCGTCCTGGCTAACCAAGGTGTCAAGGTGCCAATTTTACCCATCTTAAGAATTGAAGATTACACGGGTCAGGTTTTATTTGAAACCAGTCAAGATGAAATAAAAAGTGATCTAAATTATTTAACAGAATATCAAGATGAACAAACCAAAAACACTTTAACCAGAGTCATGGATAGAGCTCCGGCATATTTAGTCAGTCACATTATGCAGGATAATCAAGCTCGACAGGCTGTGTTTGGTTCAAGATCCGAATTGGTTATTCCAGGTCAGATTGTGAGTGCTAAAACAGGCACGACCAACAATCTCAAAGATAACTGGACGATTGGTTTTACACCAGAATTTCTTGTTGTCACGTGGGTAGGTAACAACGACAATACTCCCATGAATCCTTACTTAGTGTCCGGTGTAACTGGAGCGGCGCCAATTTTTAATGACATTATGTCTTTCGTTCTTTTGGACCAAGAACCAATCTGGCAAGAAAAACCACCTGACGTTCGCTCAGCTCAAGTTTGTGCTCATGGCTTACCCCCCAGTCCGGGAGACGACTGCCAACCCAGGGATCAAGAACTTTATTGGTCAGCTGGCCAACCTTCTCAGTCTAAACTAGTAAAAACTCAAGTTTGGATTGACCCCACGACTGGCCTACCTCCACCAGAGGACACTCAGGTAGACGGGCTTGTACTCGAAGAACACATTTTTTATGAAGATCCAACTATTCCATTCTATTGCAGTGATTGTGCTAGGATGACTGACGAAGAAGGTAAAGTAATTTACGAACAACATCAGGTAAATTACTAGCATCAAAGATTTGTATGCCTCAGAAAAAGTTTTTTAAGAGAGATATTCAGTTTAATACTTCAAATAACAATAATCGAAAATCTCTTAAGTTCATCATTGTTCTAAGTTCCGTGGCCACAACTTTAATTGCGATCACCACCCTCTTAACCCTTTGGTGGTTTAATGAAATACCCCTGGCTTCTCCCATCAATCAGTTGACTAGTTTTCACTTTACTCGCCACCCGATTTTTAGTTCGCAAGACCAAAAAATGGTTTATGGATTTTTGCCTTATTGGAACACGCAAAACTTGCAACTTCACGACCGATTAACAAGACTGGGCTATTTTGGTTTAACTATTGGCAAAGATGGCAAAATATTAACTGTTGTTGATGGCGAAACTGATCCTGGATATCGAGTTTTACAATCAGATGCATTCCTTGAAATTACCAACCGGGTAAAATCGAATGGCGGACAAATTGATTTAGTCGTTAAGCAATTTAACGCTGATGACATTAGATCGTTTTTGTCGTCTCCCCCAGCTCAAACCAATTTTTTTAACTCGCTTGAATCAATATTGCTTGGTTATGATGTGACCGGTATTAACATAGATATCGAATTGAATGGTGAAGCTTCTCCAGAACTTCGCCAAAATTATACAAAATTCATTCAGAATTTACGCACATTTCTCAACCACAGATTTGAAAATATTGAGCTTTCTGTTGATGTTTACGCTTCTGCCTCAAAAAACAATCAACTTTGGGATATGCCCTCATTAACTCCTTTTGTTGATTTTTTTGTCATCATGGCCTACGATTTTCACAGTTCGAGTTCAGACCAGGCAGGACCGGTTGCTCCCCTCCTGGGTGGCAAAAAATATTGGGACAGTGATATTAATTCTCATCTTAAAAATTTCCTGCAAAGTATTCCCAGAGAAAAATTATTACTCGGTATCCCTTTTTATGGATATGAATGGCAAACTACGTCTACAGATTCTCAATCAATGACTTTTCCAGATACAGGTCAGGCTGTGGTCTACAGTCGGATTCAAGAACTTTTGTCGGATGATAGTCCATATCAGGTTACCGAACACTGGAACGAAGCCGCGCTTTCACCATACCTAACGTATACAGATCAAAATAAAACTTATGTCTTATACTACGACAATTCCCGCTCAATTTCTTATAAACTTGATTATGTCAATCAGCTTGATTTAGCGGGCATAGCCATTTGGGCTTTAGGTTATGAAGGTGAAAGTCCGGAGCTTTGGGAAGTGATTGAGCAAAAACTCTAACTGATAAATTTTAGTGCTTTTTAAGCCATCTGCCATCTTGAGCCCACTCGAATCGCATGGTATTATCCCGCCATGAGTAGAAAAAAACCCAAAACTCTCGCCAGCCAGAAGGTTCTCTACTCGCATCTCATTCGTCATGCCAAGACTATTTACTCAGCCAAAAAAAATTATCGCTACTCAGTTTTAATTCGTCAAAAATCCGGCCAAATTTATCCCCCCCCGACACAGCCACTGATTTTATCAGTTGCTCAGACTTTAATTCACACAATTCAATTCAAATATAAACAAGGATGTGACAAGGTTAAGAGCATATATTTTTATGATTATTCTGCATTTAGTTTTCCTCAACCATCTACCAAACAGAAAATCAAACGTTTGAAGAATAAATGGCAAAAAAATCATCAATTAGTCAAAAAAAGATTAGCAACTTGGCAAAGTCGGTCATCCAAAAAAATTCTGGACAAATTTAAACCTAAACTAAAACCCGGCAGACCAAGAAAAAAATACCCTTTTATACAGAAATTCATTACATCAATTAAGTCATTTTTCTATCCTTACACTTTTGCTTTAACCAAATTTCCCGGACAGACAATTGCTGTGATTATTATCACTTCATTGGTGTTTGGTTCAACCTATATCTTATACACGAGCATATTTAAGGATTTACCTTCACCTACGGAACTCACTACCCGCTCTCAATCTGTCACAACTAAAATTATGGACCGAAACAATCAGGTGCTTTACCGCATCTATCAGGATGAAAATCGAAGCTTAGTGCCTCTCGCCCAAATTTCACCTTTTATGATTAGCGCCACAATTGCCATCGAGGATCAGGATTTCTACCTTCATCATGGTATTTCCCTCAGCGGTATTGCCAGGGCATTCACGGCTAATCTCAAAAACGATTCCGTGCAGGGTGGATCAACTATAACTCAGCAGCTGGTAAAAAACCGCTTACTCAGTAATGAAAAGACACTCACGCGCAAAATTAAAGAGGCTTTGTTGTCAATCATGGTTGAGTTGACTTTTTCTAAAGATGAAATTCTAGAAATGTATTTGAACCAAGTTTCATATGGAGGATCTACATATGGAATTGAGGAAGCAGCCCAAAGATATTTTGGTAAATCCGCCCAAAACCTTAGTTTAGCGGAATCAGCCTTACTGGCTGGTCTACCTGCTGCTCCATCTGTTTATACTCCATTTGGCTCAAATCCAGAACTGGCCAAAGCTCGTCAAAAAGAAGTCCTGCGCCGTATGGTTGAAGATGGATACATCAGCCATAATCAATCAATTTTGGCCACCAATGATGAGCTCGTTTTTAGAGACGATGTTGTTGATATCAAGGCTCCTCATTTTGTGATGTACATCAAACAATTATTGGCCGAAGAATTTGGAGAAGAGGCTGTTATGAACGATGGTCTTGAAGTTATTACTACTCTCGACCTCCCCCTTCAAGAGGAAACCGAGCAAGTTGTCGCAGACGAGATTGACAGTATCAAAAGATTAAATATCAGCAATGGTGCTTCACTGGTTACAAACCCCCAAACAGGAGAGGTTCTGGCTATGGTCGGTAGCTATGATTACTTTGACTTTAAACACGATGGTCAAGTTAATGTCACACTTAGACCACGTCAACCCGGCAGCTCAATTAAGCCGGTTACATACTCACTAGCTCTGGAAAAAGGTTATACTGCCTCAACCATTATCCAAGATTCACCAATTACCTATCAAACACCTGGAAGTCCTCCTTATAGCCCCAGCAACTATGATTCAAAATATCATGGAAATGTCACCCTGAGAGAAGCCCTAGCCTCTTCATACAACATACCCGCAGTTAAAACGCTGGCCAATTTGGGAGTAAACAGTTTGATTGATCATGCCGAGAAATTAGGTATTACAACTTGGAAGGACAGGTCGCGGTTTGGTTTATCGTTAACTCTGGGTGGAGGAGAAGTAACAATGATGGATATGGCTTCTGCCTATGGAGTATTCGCGACAGGAGGTTACAAAGTACCCATAAATCCCATTATCAAAGTCACAAATTACCAAGGAAAGGTGCTTTACGAAAACCCATGTGTAGTAAATAATTTCTGTGAAAATGAAAGGGTTTTGTCAGCTCAGACTGCCTATCTGATTACCAATATTTTGTCCGACAATACAGCTCGAACTCCAGCTTTTGGACCAATTTCCAGCTTATATATACCAGGACAGGAAGTGGCCGTTAAAACAGGTACCACTAATAGCTTAAGAGATAACTGGACAATCGGCTACACAAGTGATCGATTAGTTGGTGTTTGGGTGGGCAATAATGACAATCAACCCATGAGCTATGTGGCTTCTGGAGTAACTGGAGCTTCACCTATCTGGAATAAAACCATGCGCCTGCTCCTGGATGAAGATCAACCTCACCATTTTGTTCAACCCAGTGGACTGATCTCGGTGCAAATCTGTGCTACCACCAATACACTACCCTGCAACGGTTGTCCAAAAGTCAAAACAGAAATTTATCGGGTTGGCACCCAACCACAAAACCACTGCACACCGATTGTTTTCCATCCCACACCAACCCCCTAACCATCTGAACTATAAAAAATAAATCACTGCACTTACAAGTATGGTAATAATCAAAATAATCGGAGCCACGAGTTTTTCCCAAGTCTGACAGCGCCTAATCTGTTCTTGTTTGCGTCGCTTTTCGGCTCGCTCGGCCTGCTTGCGATCTTTTTCAACCTCTATTTGAACAGTTTTTTGCTGGAGTTCTTCTAAAGTAGCACTCATTTAATTTTTGACCTGATTGCCATGGCTTCATTCATAATTAAGTTGGCAACCTCAACAATGCTTAGCTTGGTTGTATCTACCACCCAAGCATCAGGCATGATTCTGAGTGGGTCTGTGACTCTTGTTTTATCATTTTTATCCCTCTGACGCAAACTAGTTCCAGCTTGTTCCAGGGTAATTTCTGGCTGAAGTTTAATCAATTCAAAATAATGTCTCTTGATTCTTTCTTCTTCGCTAGCTGTCAAATAAATTTTCAACTGGGCCTCCGGCAAGACCCGATAAGTAATGTCTCTACCTTCCATGATCACATCTTGATTTAAAGCTAAAAAACGTTGCTTGACAACTAATTTACTTCTTACCTCGTGATGAGCAGCCACTGTTGAAACGCGAGCATTGACCGGTTCTTGACGAATAAGCCACGATACATCCTGGCCATTAACTAATACCGTCGATAAACGGCCATGATTTTCCGAAGGGAGTGGCGATCTAATTACTATTTCTGCCTTATCGATCAATTCAACTAAGGCGGATGGGTCGTCAACCGATACACCGTTGCGGATAGCCAGCCAAGTCACAGCCCGATACATGGCTCCTGTATCAATATATGTCAAGTGAAGTTTCTGAGCCAGATAGCGAGTCACTGAACTTTTTCCAGAAGCAACAGGTCCATCAATGGCGATCCAAAAGTAATTCGGCACGAGAGCATATTATAGCTACGACCTGCGGAATGGCAAGGTCACTTGTATCAATCACCCAAGCATCCGGCATGATTTTCAGAGGGCTTTCTTTTCGACTGATATTTTCTCTGTCACGACTAACCAAACTCTCCAACACCTCTTCAAAAGTAATATCTTGACCCTTAATTAATTGTTCCAAGTGACGTCTTTTGGCTCTGACCACCTGGTTAGCTGTCATATATATTTTAAGGTCAGCGTTGGGCAATACCACAGAGGTAATATCACGACCTTCCATGATGATGTTTTGGTTCAAAGCAATTTGTTGTTGAATCTTGACTAAAACTTGACGTACAAGTTTGAAATTGGCAATTGCAGAAGCAGCCCGACCAATTTTTTCCGTCCTAATCTGCCACGATACATCCAAACCGTCCAACAAAACAGTCACCAAACGACCGTCAGCGGTTTCGGGCGTGGGTCGCTTCAACTCAATATGAATTTGGTTGATTAATTTACCCAAAGAGGACTCATCACCTAGAGAAATACCTTTTTCTAAAGCCCGATAAGCTACTGCTCGGTACATTGCGCCCGTATCCACGTACAGCAAACCCAAGCGATCAGCCACCAGACGAGAAACGGTCCCCTTGCCAGCAGACACTGGGCCATCAATTGCAATTTGAAAAGACATGTAGCTTACTTCTTACGACGACTAGTCTTTTTGGCTTTACGAAGTGTCTGTTTGGTTTTTGTGGAGGCTATCCAATCTTCTCTATCTGAAGTTAAAAGACCACCTAAACCAACCACTATCAAAATCAGAGGCCAGAGATTAGCAAAGTCTGGGGGCAGCATGCCGAGGCTTGAAGCCATGAAAATAAGGCCCATGACTAACAATGCGACGGGCCAAAATACTCGTTTTGGCATATACAGACTCCTGTTTATGTTATTACTTAACTAACCATTAAAACTGATTTGAGATCAAATGTCGAGCAACAAAATATGGTTGTGATAATGAAATCCTCAAAATCCTTTGAGCTGAGTTTTGAACTCTTTAGCTAATTCCCTTTTTTGTTGGCGACGTTTGATTGTTTCCCTTTGTTCATATTGTTTTTTGCCTCGACCAATACCGACTTTTAATTTAATCAAGCGCCGACTTAGTTCGAAGGACAGAGGTACCAAAACTCTCTTCTGGTGAGTAGTCAAACTAATCAATCGATCAAGTTCTGATTTTTTGAGTAGAAGTTTTCGTATCCGCTGAGGATCATATTCTGCATTGATCGCAAAAGCATAGGGATTAACCTTAGCATTTATCAAGAAGGCCTCACCACTGATAATTCTGATAAAGCTCCCTACTAAACTGGCATGAGCTTGACGTAAGCTTTTTACTTCTGGGCCAGTTAAAACCAAACCCACCAGGAATGTGTCCTCTATTTGGTATTGACTTTTGGCTCTCCGGTTAATAACTAGTGACATACCAAAGATTATATCAGGAGATAATCAATTAAAAACAAAATGTAAACTTCCTATGTTCAGTCTCAACTTAAATATCTATTTCGTAAATAATCGAGCCACTAACCGCGAGAATTTTTTGAATTTCCCGGCTGGCAAAAATAGTTGTCGCCGTACCCAAGGAACTGCTTTGAATCTCTTTTAAGAATTGGCCGTCCTTTGTTAAAACCACCAGCCGATTGTTGGCAGGTTCCAGAACATATAAGGCCTGCAGGTCTTGGTTAGTAACAATAGTTAACGGTCCAACAAACGGCTGAGTCAAACCGGTTGGTGTAAATTCCTGGGCTTTTCCAGAAGTAAACCGTTTAATCTGGCCATCTTTTGTTGTCAACCAAATATCTCCATCCACCGCCATTGAAGTTACATCATCAAACCCAACTGAAAGTGGTGATATTAACCATCCGACTGGTGCAGAATAATTGCCGTCTTTATCTTGAATATAGCGAAAAATATTACGTTTTTCCGGATTAAATATATAAATATTTGGACCAAAACTGCCAAGAAGTATACCTGCCTGATTGGAATCACCAGAAGGAACGAGAGTTTGCCAAGATGCATCATTACTTGAATCAGCTTTTGTGAGACCTAAAACTCCATTTGCCAATAACACAACTTGTTTCTCAACCAATGCCACTTCTCTGGCTGGATCAAGTTCAATCAAATCATATTTATCGATAGATTTGGTCGATAATGACAAAACAAGTAGCTGCTGTTTTTGAGCATCCAAAAAAACCGCCTCCAGGTCATTACCTGCTGCCCGAGAGGTGACAAAATCAACACTGGCCAGTCTCAAGTCATAGAATTGATTTAGGGCGCTTACTTGCTCATATCCTGATATTTCTTGATAAAGTTCATCTGCCTGAGACTGAGTTTGGCTAATCAGATTGAGTGCCACTGGGGATTGCGTTTGACTGGATAATGTTTCCAGTTGTTGCTGAACTTCCTCCACCTGTTTACGGGCTGTGATCGGATCTGTCAGTGCCACAGAGCGAATTGATTCTAAATGAGCAGTAATCGGTGCCATTAGCCCAGCTGTATTTGCGCTAATTAAGCGGCGACTTCTGTATGACCAACCCAACCAAATTAAACATACCAATGCAATTGCTAAAATAACAATGGAGATTAAACGTTTAAACCTGTCTCGATTTGATTCAACTCGCAAATGGCGACGATCAAAAGTCAATAATATCAACCGCCAAATTTCATAAACCGCCCGAAGTAAAAATCTCACCAAGTTGTGAAGTAAGCCCCAAATAAACACAAAAAAAACAAAAACTCCTCGCCGTAAAATCACAAATAATTTACCAAGAACTGACATTAATCTAAACTTATCTTTAATTTTTGGTGTCGTAGCACCACTGGCTGGCAAAGAACCTGCTCCAACAACGGTCTTTTCTGTACTGGGGTTCCACAGAGCAGATTCAGCTTTGAGTTTCAACGCGGTTTGCCGTTTTGGGTCAATATTCTGATGTTTTTCCTCATCTTCCCAATAGACCGCTCCAATTGACGAAACGGCTGTTGCGTCAGATTGGTGAACTGAGGGAACAATTGATGTGACGATGGTGGGAACATCGTAACCTTGCTCAAGCTTAATTTTAATTTCTGGTAAAAAATTCTGGGCTGGTTTAGATAAAAATAAAAATATGTCTTCCTCCTGAAAATTGCCCTCAACCAATTTTAAAACTGCATCCGACTCAACCACTGTCCCCATGCGACTGCCTCGTTTTAAAAAAATTAACCCTGAGTTGACTGCCAACAGGGTGGAATCTTTTAATAGCAAACCCGCTGCAAGATAGATTTTTGCTCCATTAAACTGAACATGGGTAATTACCTCTTGAAGACGTTGATAAAAAACTCTAGGAGAAGTGGCTGGCTTTTCTTCCAGCAAAGTCACTACATCTCGGCCAATGTTGCCAGCATGCTGACCTTGAACAGAAAAACTCAAAATAAACAGTCCCCAATCGCCTTTTCGTTCCACTACTTGGGACCAACCATCGAACTGAGGTAAACCTACCACTGGTAAAACACTCAAGCTTGACACAAGGCGATTGTATCACAATCTCCTAAACTACAGGCCTCATTAACCAATGATTTAGAGAATCGAAAGAAAGATAAAAAGCACAAATAAAGAGAAAGCCATGTGAACTAGACCCAGCATTTTTAAGACTGGAGAAAAACTGGTAATTAAAGTTTGACGCATAATCTGAATTTGGCGAATCATTACCCCGCTAAAGGCCAAATAGAATATCGCCAACACAATTAAACACCACTTAATAAACAAAAGGAGAAAACCGTGGATCTCTGGAGGCACAATTGAACTTGAGTTTGGTGAAACTATAACCTGCCAGAACATTTTATTGAACTCTCCCTTCTATCTTTTCTCGCTCCTCTTCCAAAATTAATTCATTAATTAAGGAAGTCACCTTATTTGGACTGGAGACATTGGCAAATTCAAACTCCCTGAGTTCGGCAGCGGTTTGGATTGTGACCGTACCGTAGTTAAAAATTGAGCCAACAAAACCTCCGGTTGTGGCCGTGGTGTCTTCAATTTTATCAATTTTGGCGGCCGAGATATTTTTATAAATCAGACTTAAGAAATCAACATCAATAATTCTCTCATCGGTAATGATATAGACATTAAAAAACCACCTGAGGAATGATTCGAGCGTATAACCAACCACCATGAGGTACCAACCAAGATAAAGAGCTTGTCTATAGTTGTCCGGTAAAAACCCCATAAATTCGAGAGGCGAAAAAACAACTGGTAATAAACTTGCCAACAGGGCAGTTGTAATCCAACGCAATTGAGACACCGGGTGCTGTCTGAGTAACAAAATAATGTTCTCACCGGCCGACTGAGTACTGAAGCCCATTCTCACAGGTTTAGGTAAAAACCATTTTAAGGGATTGGTAGAGGGTTTTTCCAACCTCATCACAGCGGAATAATCATCAATGTTGCGAGGGCGATGCTTATGCTTAATCAAAACCCGCTCGACCTGAGGCTGGGGTTCTGGAAACGATTGATTGTCATCAGCCACAAAAATATCTGGCATAGCCAGTACTATTATAACAGCCCTTTTATAAACTACCCGCCAGAAACCTTACTCATGAAAAAGCTCACCGAAACTGGCTGGTCTATCCTCCAGATCTGGAGATAGTGCTCTTTGAAGAAAAACAATCATGCCTGCATCGATCTGATATCCTGCCTTTTCTAACCATTTCTCCAACCAATCAGTTGGCATCTCGCACTCTCCCAATTGATTGATTGGCATCTCACGTTGGTGTTTTGAATCATCCCGGGGTCTAAATAACCATAAGAACATTTCTGTGGCCCACAAATGGATCTCAGCTTTCATCAGTGTCTCTGTTTTTAAACCAGATCTACCTAAATATTTTAATGCTCCATCCATTGGGGCACAAAAAGCATAAAAATTCAAAACCTGAGATCTTTCTTCATCGCCGGCTCTATCTAAATCTATTCCCAATTCAAAATCCACTAGCTTCACCCTAATCTCTCCAGTTGGCTCATCAAGTTGGATCATAATATTTCCAGGATTGATATCAACCTGAAGCACATTCATGCCGTGAATACTATTGTATGATTTGGCGCACTGAATCAAGAACTCATTGGCAGAAGTTGAAGAAAAATTGCTGCCTCTTCGCATATCTTCATGATTAAGAGGGATAGCTCTTAGCCTCTCTATGATGAGTCTGGCGCGGTTAGGATGTTGGCCATTGGGATAAAGTTTCAATTCTCCAACTTGGGGTGTAACACCAGTTTGAGTAAGTTTTTCCAGTATCTCTTTCTCGTTGATTAAACCAGCAATTGTAGATGTCCGGCAGTTTTCTCCGGTGCAATATTTGGCAAAAAATTCCTTTCCCTCAAGATCAGCATACATAATGTTTTCTTTTCCCCTAAACTCAGTAATTGCCCCAACAAGTTTCTCTCTTCCAAAACCAAGGACTTTTCGATAATTGTCAGCTACTTCCGGAATGGTTGGCCTATGACTGATGCTCATATTATATAAACACATCCAATCATTTACTGTTTTAATAGCTGAATAAATACATCCTGATCTAACTGAAGTTTGCCAAACTGCTTCATCCTCTTTTTGCCTTTAATTTGTTTGGCTAGAAGTTTTTTACGCCTGGTCACGTCACCACCGTATAGTTTGGCAGTTACATCTTTGCGGAAAGCCTGTAAAGTTTCCCGAGCGATAACTTTACCGCCAATTGAGGCCTGAATTGGTACAGTAAATTGTTGTCTGGGCAGTATTTCTTTAAGTTTTTCCACAAATCGGCGACCTCGATATTCGGCCTGAGCTCTAACCGCTAAAAAGCTTAATGCGTCAACCTGCTCCATATTAAGTAAAATGTCCACTCTAACAACATCAGCCGTTTCAAAACCGACTTTTTTATAGGTCATCGAGGCATAACCAGAGGTTAATGATTTAAGAATATCATGGAAATCAGTAATCAATTCGGCTAGCGGTAATTGACTTTCAATCAGCATTTGACTGCCAAAACTTTGAGTTGATTTAAGTTGACCTCGTCTGTCCCGGCATAGCTTAAGACAAGCATTCATATACTGTTCCGGTGTATAGATCTGCGCCATAACCATAGGCTCCCTGATCCATTCAATTTGAGACGGATCAACTAATTGGTTGGGACTGCTTATCAACTCTTCCTGGCCTTTTTTATTTTTAACTAAATAAGTTACGGATGGCGGGGTGGCAATTACATCTAAATCAAACTCCCGTTGGAGCCTCTCTAAGGCGACTTCGGCATGGAGAATACCCAAAAACCCAATTCTAAAACCATTGCCCAACGCTGACGAATGAGTTCCGGTGTACTGGAGAGCAGCGTCAGCCAGACTTAATTTATAAAGACTATCACTGAGTAACCCAAGCTGAGTGGCATCAATCGGATAAACTTCTAAATAAACCATCGGTAAAGGTTCTTGATAACCAGGCAATCTGGTTATGTTATCTCGATCGGCATCGGTAGTTAGCGTATCGCCAATCTTGAGTAAACGTGCATCTTTCAAACCCGTGGCCACATAACCAACTTGGCCAGCTTGCAATCTGTCACAAATTGTCAGGGCTGGTTTAAATAAACCTACTGACTGAGATTGAAACCAACTACCATCGGCACAGAAAACTAGCTTTTGTCTGGCAAAAACTTCTCCATCCACCACTTTCACAAGACCAATCGCGCCCTGATGTGAATCAACATAAGATGAGATCAATAATGCTCGCAATGGTAATCCCACGTCACCAGTAGGAGCAGGAATTCTCTCAATCACGGCCGACAACACTTGATCAACGTTCTGACCAGTCTTAGCCGAAATACATATAATCTCTGAATCATTAACTTGACAAAGGTCCATGACTTCCAACATCGTGCGATCTACATCGGCTGAGGGCAAATCTATTTTATTAATCACGGGCACGACTTTTAAACCCAGTTCCTGAGCTTGGTGATAATTGGTTAGAGTTTGAGCCTGCACCCCTTGGCTGGCATCAATGACCAGAACTACTCCTTCGCAAGCGGCTAGTGACCTTGAAACTTCATACCCAAAATCTACATGTCCCGGAGTATCAATTAAATTAAGTTGAAATGACTGACTAGCTAACCGATATTCAAAGCTGACTGGTGCTAATTTAATCGTGATACCTCGCTCTTGCTCAATGGGGTTTGAGTCCATGATGCGCTGATGACTTGAGTCCCGGGTGATTACACCAGCCAATTCCAGGATGCGATCGGTCAAAGTTGTTTTACCGTGATCAATGTGGGCAATAATGGCAAAGTTGCGGATGTGAGCTATCACTTTGCTCGCCTGTACTTTACTTGTTTGGTATTAGACCCGCCAAACGACTTTTCAATCGGGCGGCTTTGTTGCGATGAATAATGTGATTCTTAACGGCCAGATCGAGTTTGGAGCTAGCAACTGACCATTGGCCAAGGCTAGGTTCTTTTGTCATTGATTTAATGGCAGTTTGAACCTCAGATTTAACTCTGTTGTTAATGATAGTCGCCCTTTGAGTATGACGTAGGGCTTTTTTAGCGTTATCTAAAATTGGCATGAACTGTGACTTCTCCAGTTAGGATTCGACTTGTACAATAGGACCGCATTATATCAAACAGGAAATGATTTACAATCGAGAGTAATATAGTATCAAAATAAACCAATGATGGTCTCACTTCCTAAAATCTTCAAAGCTAATGGTGACTGGTTGGAACATAAACAGACCAGTATCCTTTCGGCGGCCATGGTTATTACCATTGCCAATGTGCTTTCGTCTGGAGCGGGTCTTTTAAGAGAACGTATTTTAATTTCTTCATTTTTTGATACTATCCTTTCGCAACAAACCTATGAGGCTTTTTTGGTGGCTTTTCAAATTCCAGACACCATGTTCCAATTGATTGTGCTTGGTGCCATTTCAGCCGCCTTCATACCCATCTTTACCGAAAACAAAAAAATCAATCAGAAACAAGCTTTTGCCATGACGAACACCGTCATGACGTATTTATTGAGTATTTTGGTTGTTGTCAGCCTGTTAATTATCATTTTTGCCGAACCGTTAACCAGGCTTAGAACTGGAGCACAATTTTCCGACCACCAAATCACTATTGCCGCAAGTTTAACTCGTTTTATGCTGATTGCTCAATTCTTTTTCGCCATTTCGAACTTTTTCACTGGTATGTTGCAATCTTTCCAGAGGTTTATCTTTCCAGCCCTTGCCCCAATTCTCTATAATCTCGGTATTGTAGTTGGGGTTTATTTTCTAAGTGGTCAATTTGGTATTTATTCTGCGGGCTTCGGAGTAATTTTGGGAGCCTGTCTGCATATGCTGATTCAATGGCCGTTAGTGCATAAACTTGGTTTTAGATTTAAACCAAGTTTTAATTTGCAAATTCCTGGAGTCAAAAAACTCTTTAAATTAATGCCGCCACGTGTCTTAACGTATGGTTTAACCGAAGTTCAGAACTTAGCCCTCGGTTTTTTTGCGACTTCTATTGGTAATTTAAGTTTCTTTGTTGTCAGGTTGGCCCTAAGATTGATGGCCATCCCTATTAGATTATTTGGGGTCCCAATCGGTCAAGCCAGTCTGGCTTTTTTGTCCGAAGAATCAGGCGGAGATCAACATAAGCGCTTTGTACAGCTCCTACTCAAATCAGTCCATCAAATATCATTTTTTGCCCTGCCAACTTCAGTGCTACTACTGATCCTGAGAATTCCTGTTGTGCGTTTGGTTTTTGGAACACACAACCTACCCTGGAAAACAACATTATCAACCGGCAGAGTTCTGGCTGTATTGGCCATTTCGATTACCGCCCAAGCCATGGTCCAGGTCCTGGTCAGGGCTTTTCACGCCCTAAAAAATACCACTACGCCCTTGGTTTTAACGGCTATCACCATGACCATTTATCTTGGTTTGGCGTGTTTATTTGTTTTTGTTTGGTCTGGAGGCATCATGGGTATAGGTCTGGCCACCAGTATATCTGCATTGGCTGAATTAGTTATTTTCACAGTTGCTTTAAACCGCCGCTTAGAGACACCTCTTTTAACAAAAGCATTCTTTATTCCTCAGGCCAAAATGCTAGTGGCGGGATTTTGTATGGCTGTCTTTCTTTATTTACCTTTCAAAATTTTTGACGAGTTAGTTTTTGATACCACAAAAACTATCGAGCTAATTGGTCTAACAATCACTACCGGCACAATTGGGATCTTAGTATATTTGTATTTTGCCGCACTTTTAAATATTAAAGAGCTTCAACTGGTAACCAAAATCCTTGAATCGGCTATCAAGTGGCGGCCAGCCCTAGCCAAATCTCCAGAGGTATTGGCTGATACTACCAGCCAAGAAACAACGATCTAACTGCATTGGTATCTACACTACCCTTGTCTTGGTAAGATGCGCTACAATAGATTCAATGCCCAAATCGAACAAAGCTGTCTCGATTGATGTGAATTTGTTACCTCAAGATCCTTTCTTTGAAACAATTTTGGGTAGAATTTTGCGTTGGGCTTTATCCGCCGGCCGCTACTTGATTATTTTCACTGAACTTGTGGTCATTATTAGTTTTGCAACTCGCTTCACTTTGGACAGACAGGTCACTGACTTGAATGCCTCCATTCACCATAAAACGAGCGTTATTGAATCATATGGTGATTTAGAAGAAAACATTAGATTAACCCAAAGCAAACTATCTGATTATCAAATAATTGAAAAACAGTCAAATATTACCGATATTTTTGAGGATTTAACCCAAGTTACCCCGCAAGATATTTCGCTTGAAAAATTAGCTATTAACCAAACAAATGTAGTAGTAGCTGGTAGTACTCCTTCTCAACAAATATTTAACTATCTAATTAATAACCTGCAATTGTCTCCCAAATTTAAAAATATCACTGTCGATAAGATTGAAGCCAGTAAAGTTTCTTCTGGGTTCGATTTTCGCCTGAGAGCTGATACAGCTACCGCGGGCATTGAGCGCAAAGAGATAACCAATTAGCTATGCCAAATAAACGTCAACAACAAATAGCCTTGACTCTGGCCCATTTCTATAGGCAACCAATAGCCAAGGTTTCTTTAGAATTGTTTTTAACAATTGGTTTGGTCATCTTCCTTGGAGCTTTTGCCATCCAACCGACGCTGGCCACGATGTCTAAACTTGTTCAAGAAATTGAAGAAAAAAAAGAAGTAGATTTAAAATTGGGTCAAAAAATTGCTGCTTTATCTTCGGCACAAACGGAATACGCCTCCTTAGTGGAGCAAAGAAATATGTTGAGTGATGCTTTGCCTACTTACCCAGACGTGGTGCTTGATCTCAAAAAAATAGAAAAGATAGCCAGTCTTAACTCAATCATCATCACTAACCTAAGTTTGTCAGAATTCCCTCCAGAACAAACTGAGGGCGCTTCTCCAGATCTTTCTCTGGCAACACGCCAATCCCTGCCCGTCGTACTTTCAATTCAAGGCGACTACATATCTATCCGCAATTTTGTTGAATCACTCCGCAATAATAGACGAAGTATAGAAGTTAAGTCCGTTGTTTTTTCACTCAAAAAGAACCGAGGCAAAGAATCGCTGTCTGCAAGCATCACTTTAGACTTGCCATACTTTGGAATCAAATAATGACAAATCAAATTTCTTCTCAACTCAAACAACTTCAGCATCGCAATATTTTAATCGTGATTTTTGTTCTCCTGTTTATCAGTATTTTCATTTGGACAGGATTATCAATTATTTCTTCAACTACAACCAGCCAGCTTCCTGTCAATATAACAAAATTGGCTGCTCCCCTTAATCCATCAATAGATCGTCAAGCATTAAGTGAGATTGAGCACAAACAAGTCTTATCTGAAGAAGATTTGAAATCATTTCCCATCTATAAAATAATCCTGGATAAACGCACAAATACTGAACACGTCATATCAATTGGCACGGACGAAACAATTTTCACTCAACCAGCTGCCAGCACGCCCACGCCAACACCCAATTTCAGTCCCCAAATCGAGCCTGATATCTCACCGACTCCCCCTAATCGCGAGATTAATTCTCAAGTTTCACCAACTTCTGCACCCACTCCAACACCTATAGAAAGCCAAAATGAATAATTCAATCAACTTGGCTTCGTATTTTTTTCGCGTTGCCTTCTTGAACGGGATTAATTAAAGTGTATGTAGCACCTTTTATCAGGAGTTTTGGTTTTTGATGAAAAAACAAATATTAAAAATTAATTCAGGCTTTTGGCAAAAACGCATTCCAACTATTCTTGGTCTTTCTGTTTTAGTGGTTGGATTGGTAGCTGGTATTTTGATCTTTGGTCAAGGTACCGGCGTTTTTTCACCCAGAGCAACTCCAGAAACTACACCAAAACAAATTGTCATAAGCAATATTACCGAAAGAGGGTTTACCGTTTCTTTTGTCACTGATGAGGCCACTCCAGGATACGTTAAATATGGTTTGAAGGATAATAGCTTAAAAGATAGAGTTGGAGATGACCGAGACCAAATTCGTGGCACCATCAGCGATTACAAACTTCATCACATAACCGTGACAGGTTTGCAAGATGCGACCCAATATTACTTTATTTTGGGCACCGGTTCCGGAGATCATTATGCAAACTCCAGTGAAAATTCAATAAACAGCGAAGCATATACCGTTACAACTGCCAAAAGGGGAGGCGTGGCACCCAGCGCAAAAACCATATATGGGAGCGTGGTAACCGAAGGTGGTGTGCCTGCCAATGGGGCAATTGTTTATTCCAGGCTTGATGGAGCTATACCGATGTCTTCCTTGGTTAAAGAATCTGGTAGTTGGGCGATTCCCTTATCCAGTGCTCGTCAAATCGGCACGCTTGAATATGCACCAATTACGGATGACGCCAAACTAACAATCCAGATTCAAGACATGCTTTCTGGAGAATCAAGTGTCATCGACACTACGGTTGGCAGTTTTGAATCCGGTATGACTTTGACTCTGGGCGGCGGTCAACCCTACCTGGCTGATGCCAACAGCACTCCCTCGTTAGGTCCAACTATATCACCCCAAGTTTCGCCAACTTTAGTACCCAGTGATGACCTTGATTTGACACCTACCCCCACAGATGTGCCAACAGAAACAGCTTCGCTTTCGGCTGAAGTAGAAATTGATCCCCAGTTGACACCAAACCCTTCTCCAACCCCTGACCCCTTACCCACTCCCACCATGGCGAGTGGTGGACTTGAAAACCTGCTCGAAAACGCTGATCTTGAAGAAAGAACAATTGACTTAGAAGAAACTACCCACACAACAATTACTAGTACGACACCAAGAATTGAAGGTAAAGCACCATCCGGTTTGAAGGTCAAAATCGTTGTTAACTCCGACACAAAAATTGAACAAGAAGTCATCACAGATGATAGCGGTAACTTTTTCTTAGATCTTGAGGAACTGGGAGCAGAACTTGAACCAGGTGAACATACGGTTGAGTATACTTATACCGATCCTGATACTGGAGAAGACGTCACAAAAGTTGTGACTTTTACAGTTGGCTCTCAAACAGATACGAGTACGCAATTGGCTTTAGCCCAAATCACTCCTAGCCCAAGCCCAACTCCTATCTCATATGGTACTGAGAACCCTTATCCAGAAGGTGGTGCTTCCGATTCTGCCCAAGCCAGCGATTCGGCCACAGCGTCTTCAAGTGCTACAGCCACGGAGTCAGGAACAACTAAAGGCGGAGTTTCAACCAGATCAGCAAATCCCTCCACTACCAGTGGGGTGCCTGTTTCAGGTTCAGTCAGCACAACTTTAGCTTTAATCCTGGGCGGACTATTTTTTATCATAGCTGGAGTTTGGAGCTACTGGATAGCTTCCGAACTTCAAGCAGCTGAAGACTATTGAAAATATGATTAAACCCCAAATCACTTTGGCAGATTTTCAAAAGTTGGATGTGAGAGTGGGCACGATCATTTCTGCCGAACGCGTGACCGAGGCTGACAAACTATTGAAGTTGGTCATTGATTTAGGTGAAGAAACTAAACAAATTATGGCCGGCATTGCTGAGTTTTACCCCGATCCAAAGGTTTTAGTTGGACAGCAAGTTCCCCTCCTTGTCAATCTCGAGCCTCGCCTACTGCGTGGCTATGAAAGTCAAGGTATGATGCTGGCTGCCGAAACTAATAATCAACCTATTCTTCTCCATCCAAGCCAGCCTGTTCCTTCGGGTAGCACAATTAGGTAAATTTTTTTAATAACTAATTGACAGATGAATGATATTCGTGACATAAATATATGGTGAATAACTTAAAACCTTCCTATCCAGCCAATAAGTTAAAAATCTTTGGGTTTGGATTCTTGGTTTTGTTACTACTTGGGCTTGTGGCATCTATTATCTTGACGCGGCAATCTCAGGACGTTCGGCAACAAGCCTATGAGGCTGGAGACGCGGTTTTTGATAAAGATTTTTACTATAACGGTTACTATTTTCGAATCTCCGAAAATATGACTCTCAGCGAAGAACCTGACTGGGTGAGTCATGGCCTTTATTTCCTCGATGTCATTCCCACCCTGTCAGCACATCAAATTGATTCAGGATACACAATGACTAAACCAGACGAGGTCAGTCTAAAAATTCACTCTTCTCAATTATCAGCATTCCCAAAACTTTATCTCAAACCAAATAATCGGGGAAGTTACTACTCCAGTAGTATCAAATCCCCAGAAGTAGTCGTGGCAGAAAAAAAGAGCGAAAGTGACTTTGAAACTCAAAACTTTAGCGTTCTTTATGAGGATTGTATCGACATTTTCACTTCAGAAGAATCAAGTCTTGATTCTTATCTAGCAAGCGTCTGTTACAAAGTTGGTTGGATTGACACAGTACAAAAAGATTTCCAGCAATATGGACCCAATGGTGTGAGTGCGGTTAAATTTGACTACTCTGGAGATAAAACTGCCCAGATGTTTATGACGGCTCCATTTGACAGAAGTGCATTTCTGGATACAAAACAAGCCACCAGCCCATACATGCCTAGAGTTGTCTATTATGAAATAGATACCAAAGCCAATAGTCAGTTTGCCAATATTTCCTATCTACTTCAAACTTCAGACTCACCATGGAATCCGAATGAGTTACTGCCTTTGATTAATGCTAAATGCGGTCTCAGAGCAGCTCCGGATAAACCTTGGGTCAAACCCAGTATTATGCTTCAATCCAATACATCACTGCCCAGTGGTGGTTCTGTTTATAACTTTAGTGAAAGCTTGGGTGCTTGTGCTTTTAGACTCAACTATACTTCAAATCATATTTATACTGGCTACTTCAGCTTCTACCCATTCATTACGGCCTCAACAACTCCAAGCGGAGATAACCCAGATAATAGCGAACAACAAACCGATTTGTATGCTTGGTATGAGGCTCGCGATATTGAAGCTGATCAACCAATTCGTATTGACATCAAAGCTTCAGACAAGAATATGGGACCTGTTGACGGTATTCAATTTTCGGGTACTGCCTCTGGGATTGGCAACATTGAGGGTTTTGACAGGGCGCTTGATATCCAACCTGAACAATTTAGTGTTCCTATCAGTGTGATTGAAAACAAAATTGAATTCGACCAGGCCGCAGGTAACTATCAAATAAGTTTAGCTATTATCTCTGCTTATCCAAACCAGCCTTTGGTTTTTCCGGTTGATGGGCAAGTCATTGGCAGTCTTACTTTCAAAACGAAACCGTCTCTAACTCCCAATCAGCCCATCACTTTCGACGTTAATTTAGACAAAACCAAAATGCTCGTGCATACCACAGGAGCCAATTTGCTGGATCATCAAAACAAAGAACTGTCAGCTCTGGTTCTTGACCCTTACGTGGCAATTTTGAGTACTGCCCCCAAACCAACACTAACACCCACTGCCATCCCCACAAGTGTACCTACAGCGACGATTGCTCCTCAACCGACACTTGTTCCCACTGCCATACCTACAACCACAATTGCCCCTGAACCTACAGTCAATCCCTCTGGAGAGTTAAGAGTCTTATTCCCAGTTGAAGGCTTTTCTTCAACGACTGCTGCAACTTTGCCAACTTTTCAAGCAGTGCTGTGGGATGATGTTGACCAGCAATTTGTCGCATTGGAAAACAGCAGTCTCAAAGTCGCTTCAAGCAGTGAAGGTCTACTGTTTACCAGCAATTACTATCCAAAGTCCAATCATCTGGTGACACTCTATTTGAAATTGAATAAATATCACACACTTAAGCATCAGTTTGTTTTATCTGAAAATGCAGCCACTTTGATTGCGCTTTCTCAACCCATCGCTGTTGGAGAATTAACTAACGACTACATTATTGATATTGAAGACTATCACCAGTTAGTACGTGAGTTTAACCCCGTTTTAACTCAAGAAGGCGCATTATCAGACTTAAATTATGATGGGTTTGTTGATGTTAGCGATTATGCTTTACTTGCCCAAAATTTTGACATGAACTATCAAAGCCCCTCTCTACCCCAATGAACTCATCACCCATCAGCTATCAAGTCAGTTATTTTAAAGCAGGTGAACCCAGTTCTGTTGACATCGTTTTGAATACCCAAAATCAAGAAATTCATGGTTTTCAGATTGTGGCCGATATTGAGGCTTCCCCGGCCATTTCACTGATTGACCAGGATAACCAAACTGAGGGCTTCCAGCTTAGTGTTGCCAATAATCCTTATCTAAATTTTTTAACTAACAATGTGTCTGTCACAGAAAAGGGTTACAAAATTGTCTTGGCAGCCATTACCAAAAACCCTAAACAACCATTTAGTTCCCATCAAAATTTACCGATCGGCAGACTATTTTTTACTCAAACCAGTGATGGAGCTATTATTATAAATACTAATGCGGATCAGACAAAAATTCCTCTGGCTTTGGGCGGTGAAGATTTGATGGCGATCACCGATTCAGCTCTACTTGAAGAACACAGCACCACAGAAGCAGACGTTCCACAAACTATCAGTTTAGAAACCAAAGAATTCGGTACAAAACTTGAAACTTTAGGCGGAGAAATCTATCTACCCCCCACATTAACACCTAATACAAACCAGCAGCAGCTCGCAACCGATCTTGTCTCTCCAAAAGAGACAGATTCACCTTTTGGGTCTTTAAATTTACTCTCGGTGGTTTTTTGCGTGACCCTTATTTTATTAATTTCTTTGATTATCTTGAAATTGAAGAAGCGAAAAAAAACTCCTCAAATTCCTCTTCCACCAGAGACTGAAACAATGGGAGTTTGATTTAGGGATTAACCATATTTTCTCCAATAAAAAAGCGCCAGGTTCTGGCCTCGACTTATCGTCCCACACCGTTGCCAGTGTAGTATTGTGGGCGCTGGGGCGTTTCAATACTCTGTTCGGGAAGGGAAGAGTTGGTTCCACCCCGCTCTAGAGACCAGAACGTGACGCT
>Ga0066639_10000913_pt1 | contig 26472 bp, 26 predicted proteins | sample CryGeyCG2114_010_2_FD_59504 | JGI IMG/M metagenome (GOLD analysis project Ga0066639, IMG submission 59504) | Groundwater microbial communities from aquifer - Crystal Geyser CG10_big_fil_rev_8/21/14_0.10 | ecosystem: Environmental > Aquatic > Deep subsurface > Groundwater | place: USA: Utah...
GTGGAAAAAAACCTTAATTCGTTATAGAATGGACCTATGAAAAAACAGCGATTCCCCAAAACGTTAAAAGAATTACTGCGGCAAGGTGAAGAAGACGGATTCCTAGTGCAGGACGACATTTTTTTCATCTATCCTAATCCAGAAAAACACATAGGTGAGATTGATGATTTTTTTGATGGTGCCCTCCGGATGGGAATTGACATATTTGAGACTGTTTCGACAAGAGAGGAAAGCGATGCGAGAAAGTCAGCTGAGGAGATGGAAAAGGAACTGGAACAGCTTGTCGTTTTGAAACACGGAGAGTCGCTGGATCCCATTAAGATGTATCTGAAAGAAATTGGTAAGACTCCCCTTTTAACATTTGATCAGGAAATCAGTCTCGCAAAAAAATATGAAAAAGGGAGCGATGACGCAAAATCTGCGCTGATAAAAGCCAACCTGCGTCTCGTAGTTTCCATCGCGAAGAAATATCTGGGAAGAAAACTATCGTTTCTCGATCTGATTCAGGAAGGGAATAAGGGGCTTATCCGAGGGGTTGAAAAATACGATTGGAGAAGAGGGTATAAATTTTCCACATATGCCACATGGTGGATCCGCCAGGCGATAACGCGCGCTATTGCGGATCAGTCGCGCACCATCCGTATCCCCGTTCACATGGTGGATCGCATTAACCGCTATTACAAGACCCAAAGGCGCCTAGTACAGAAACTGGGAAGAGAGCCGTTAACAAAAGAAATTGCCAAGGAAATGCTGATGACCGTGGAAGAGGTGGAAAATCTGATGAAGATTTCCCAGCAGCCAAAGTCCCTCTCCACTCCGGTCGGAGATGACAAAGAGGCGACTCTGGAACAGTTTGTCGCGGATATTAACCAGCTGACTTTGTATGACAAGGTTTCCCGTGAACTTTTAAAAGATGCGTTGGGAAAAGTACTCGATACCCTGTCGCCTCGAGAAAAAAAAGTTCTCATCATGCGCTTTGGATTGGAGGATGGGAAACCGAAAACTTTGGAAGAGGTCGGCCGGGAATTCCGGGTGACCCGTGAGAGAATCCGGCAGATTGAGGCAAAGGCAATCCGCAAGCTCAAACACCCGACCCGCGCACGCAAACTCCGTGACTTTTTGGAGTGATTTTGATAGAAACCATAGTCTCACGCCCCACATGGTATAATATTCCAACTAAAAGGAACTATTTATGTCCAAAGAAGGATCTGGCCCAACGCAAGGTAATGAGAGACATCCCCCCAACGAAGATCTTTTGAGGCGGTTTAAAATAATTCCTTCTTCCTGTTCTTTTGATCATATTAGAGCAATACCTTCTTCGCGGCAGGTCGGGAGGGAGGCATTTATGGTAGGATATAGAGTGTCATTTCGCGATCCTCATGGTGTTAGGTGGCACCAGCTTGTAGCGGGAAAATCGATCGTTACGGGCGCAGATCGTGAAAAAAGGGCGCAGGAAACTTATGATAGATTGTGCGCATTACGAGACGCAGGAGCCAAAGTCCCAACGTTGTATGGATTGGACGCGGATACAGCAACCATATACCAAGAATTTATTCCAGATGCGCGTCCCGTGGAAGAAGCTTTAGACATAATGAAATCAGAACAATATTCTGAAGGATTACGAAGTCGGCTCGTGCGTCAAACGATCCTGAACGCAGCCGCATTCGACGCCTCGGGTTTCGATCCGGTTAACCCATTCTATACCTATTTGTCATTTGACGGAAGGAAAAAAGATCTATACGTATCTGATGCTGGGTCTGATTTAGGGCCACAGAACTCTTTGTCACTGCATCCTTCATTTGCAGTCCTTAACGAGTTATTCGAAGGCACCGAATTTCACAATTTGATTTATCCGGCATATATGGAACAATACGAGAAGGTAAGAAAATCAGTCGGCATACCTTCAAAACGCATTCCAGCAGCTGCGTAGCATATAAGCGATGGAAGAAAATTATTTCGTGAAGATAGATACTGCGGCATTCGGATAAAACCTCTGGTCCAACGGATGCCAGACTCTCCCAAAATCAGTAGTAACATTCGCCCTATCCCGGACAGTGATCAATCGTTGACCCCCAGGGGCAAGTGTTCTGTCAATTTCTCTACCCGCCTCTGTTCCTATAAGGTCTCCCCAATGGTCAAATACCGTCACAAGTCGTATGGGTATGCTGGCCGGTGAGGGTTTTATTAACCTCAAATGGGCCACCAATTGAGATTTTACCGCTTCCCGCTCAGCAACATAATTTAAGGGCGGCTTTGAAGTAAATATCCGGGGTTTAGGGACCATGATAGAATCCACTCTTTCCGCTCCAACAGCCCTCAACGCTCTTTCTCCGGCATCGCAGCATCCGAAACCTATGTCAAGGACAATGCCTTGTAGGTTTGCAGGTGAGATAAAGGGAGCTCCTCCAGGATAGGATGCCGTAGTAAGCAGAAACCTCAATAGAGCAGTATATCTTTTAGAAAGTTCGTCGACAGAAAATTCTTCTGTTCGGGGAACGCTTCCTACGAGCTCCATATTGGTTGACAGCTTATCTCAGTCACGCGAAAAAGTCAATAGGATGCGATAAAGTAATTTCTTGTAGCATAAAAGCGATGGAAGAAAAAAAGCAGGATGGTACAATTATGGCACCATGTTAGCTTTCATCATCGTTACCTATAAAACTCCCCGTTCAGAAGTCGCGAGATTGAAGCGAGAAATTGCCTCGATTGGTTTTCAAAACTATAAAGTCTATGTCATCGACAACTCGACCAACAACCGCGGATTTGCCGCCGGTATGAATGAGGGGATACAAAAAGGGTTGAGAGACGAAGCTGACCTGTTCATTAATATAAGCCCTGATATTTCGTTTAAAAACCTCACCGAAAAAAGGATACAAGAGGTAACCGCGAGGTTTGATATTGCTGGATTTGCCATGAGACAGGAGGGGATGATTTATTACGGGGGAGAAATAGACAAATGGCGCATGAGCGGAGGACTCATTCGGAAAAAACCCAAGAAACGGTTTGCGGAGGTGGATTTCGCCTCGGGCCCCTTCATGATGATAAAGCGGAAAGTGATCGAAAAGATCGGCTTGTGGGATGAAAGCTATTTCATGTACTACGAAGACGTTGATTTTTGCTACCGCGCACGCCGCGCCGGCTTCACCGTCGGCACGGATACCGGCTACATCTTCGACCACTTTGAGATTTCAAAAAATAATCCAGAGAAGGAGAAATGGTTGGCAAAGAATAGGTGGAAGTTTTTTTGGAGATATGGGAATTGGAAACAAAAAGTACATGAAATCTTAAGGTTTCCTAAAACTCTGAAAGAGCGCACGATAATTTAATTGATTTTTTCAATATGACAAACCTCGCCGAGGAACTAAAAAAATATTACGAGAAAAGAAATAATAAATTAGTGTTTAAGAATAGAATGTCGTTAAATAATCTAGCCTTAGAAATGTGGGAAAAAGCTAACTTTACCGGGATAGATCAAAGTTCGCTCTCCAGAATAGTAAGTGGTGAAAGATTATTTACTATAAAACAAATGAGAGATTTTTGTTACATACTGAAATTGAATAAAATTCAAGAAAGGGATTTATACTTTGCTTTACAGGAAGATTACTTAAAACGTTTTAATTTAAATTTTGACTACTTAAATAATAGTCATATAGATATAGTTAATATCCTCAACCTCAATTTGAAGCAGATAAAAAAGATTCGAGAACGCGGACTGTTGCATTTAGCAGACGACTGGATCGAAAATTTACTACAGATAATACCAGTTTATCTCATAAAAGAAAAAAACAGATTCAAGAAAAATCAGTTAAAATTGATACTGGCAAATATATACTACGAAAAAGGATATATTTCTGGCTGTCTTTACTTACCCGAGAAAAATATAAATATTATTAGACCTATAGTTTCAAAAATAGAAGACTTCGCTAAAGATTTAAAATTAATAGATTTGAATATAAAAGCTTATATAGTTTTTTCATTTGCTTATTACGCTTTAGGAAAATATTCAAATATGAAGAAATTTAAAAAGTTTTACTTAAAAAGCTTATCGATTATTAAAAAAGGGACCGATAAATCTTTAGAATCTGATGAATTAAATCTAATTTGTTGGAGGACCGTTGCAATAAACAGTATTTATTTGTCAGACCTCTATCTTTTTAAAAAATCTGAAGAAAAAATTAGGGAGATAATAAAAAGAAATAGGGAAAACGCAAATTTCAGCTACATAATATAGGCATTCGACACCATAGCTAGGGGCCAATCCCTTTTTAAGGATAGAAAAGCTTTAGATACGCTTTATGAAACAAAAAAATTTAACGAAAAAATAAAATGGTATGATCCTTTAAGAGAGGCGTCCATGATAAGAAATGAAATAGAAATAATAGGTAATTTAAAACCCGCAAACTATTCCGACCACATAACAAAAAAAGCAGAAAAAGGAATGATAATAGCTACAAACTATGGATTCCTTCGATATAAAAAACTTTTCAGCCGTTTTTTAACTAAATATTGAAAATCGATGCTTTAGGATTTCTAGGTATATAATTAAAAATATTAGTTCCAACTTTTTTAAAAAGTGAAGACAATTCATTTAATGGAAGACCAATAACAGAATAGAAATCTCCACTTATTTTTTTAACAAATAGTGCTCCTAAACCTTGAATTTTGTATGCTCCCGCGGCACCTAGAACGTTCTCTCTTTTAATATAATTCTTGATTTCGGTCAATGTTAATTTATGAAATTGAACATATGTTTTAACACAGGAGATGGCTGTCATTTTGTTTTCCGTATTAATTAATGCTATTCCACTATAAAAAGTATGTCTTTTATTGCTTAAATTTAAAAGATATTTTTTGGCATTGCCTTCAGTATGAGGTTTTCCCAATATTTTTCTATTATTGACCACAAATGAGTCCACTCCAATTATAATAGCATTAGTATATTTTTTCGCCGCAACATTAGCTTTACGAAAAGCTAATCTTTTCGCAACATCTTCAAAAGTTTCATTTTTGTAGCGTTGAGTAACCTCTTTGTCGGTATTCAGAAAAACTGAAAATTTGAATCCCAAAGATTCCATCAATTTTTTTCGCACCTTGGATTTGGACGCAAGTATGATTTTTAGCTTCATAATAATCTTAAATCATTGTTGATATAACACAGATTAATAAATAAATCAAAAACTATGACAGATCCGTCAATGAATAAAATTAAACTCATCTCTAAGATATTCCTTATAAACAATAATTTATGAAAGGCAACTTTTTTTATAATCGACTAGGAAGCAAAGTTATTTATTATAGGAAAAAAAATTGCTTATCTCAAGAGCAATTGTCTTTATTGGCGAATATCGATAGAACATATTTAGCAAGAATAGAAGAAGGAAAAGCAAATCCAAGCGTAAAGGTTCTAAACAAGGTTTCTAGAATATTTAAAATAAAGCTGAGTGTTTTATTAGAGGGCGTATAGGTTCTGGTTGATTTTTTTTCCTCAACCTAGTACATTTTAGGGTAATGAGAGGGGAAATCAGTAAAAGGGAAAGAGTGTTGAACATCTGGGCGGTAATCCTCATCGTATGGAGTATCTATCGTTCGCAGGTGCATGCGCCCGAGTGGTTCGACGAATTCATCGCAAAGCCAGGGGTATTTGTCGTACCCGTCCTTTGGTATATCCGGTACAAGGAAAAAAAGGATTTTTTCCTTGAAACCTATCTTCGCTCAAAGCATGTCCTTTCCGACATTCTTTTTGGTCTTGCCGCAGGAGCGCTCTTTTTCCTGAGCGCCTTTTCGGCAAACTTCATAAGGACTGGGAAATTCGTCATCCCTTCAAACATGACGATTTCATCCCTCCTTTTCTTCATTATCCTTGCATTCGCAACTGCGTTTTCCGAGGAAATTCTATCAAGAGGATTTGTTTTAAAACGTTTATATGAAGAATCAAAAAATGCAATGAGTTCCTCTTTTTTTGCCAGCATCCTGTATTTTTTTCTCCATGTGCCGATTCTGTTTACTACCGTTCGGATGTCCGGATCGTCCCTTCTCCTTTTCATGGCGACCGACATCATCCTAAGCCTTATCAATTCGTTTATTTTTCTTCAGCGCAAAAGCCTGGTCCTTCCCATCTTCATCCACGCTCTCTACAACATCACCGTCCTTTTCTTCGTTTAAGATTCTACTAACCAATCCCATTTTTCCTCTATCGCGACATCTACCCATCTTTCCTGACTTAATTTAATCATTTCTTCTGCTGAAACTACCACATCATCTTTATGTAAATAGCGACCAACATCTCTTACGGCTTTAACCTTTTCAAACCACTCTCGTAATTTTTTTTCACCTACTTCAGCCAATGAATAAAAAAGCAGTGTTTCTATCGTGAACTCTCTAATATGCGCCGCTGGTTCTGGAACTAACACATTTACACTCCCAAGACTAATTGTTACCGTAGGTAAGGCAAAAAATTCAGGTCTACCCCTAATAAGATCTTGAACATCAATCCCATATTCGTTAGAAATTGCAACGTATTCAGTTGGGGGAAGAAGGATTTTGAGAGGATGTTTTTGATTAAGTCTCGGACCTGTATATAATGCCTCTTTTACTCCAAAGTCAATATGAGGATTCCAACCTTGTTCAGTTCTGGCGAGTTCTGGCCCATAAATAGGGATACCCGTGTAACCAAATGCAACTTCATCGACTAACCTTACATCATTAAAACCTAGTCCCCATTGATATAATCTTTCACTGATAAATCTTCCCAATTTAGGTTTTAGAGATTCTAATACTTCCTGTTGTCTATCTAGAGCAAAAAGAAGCTCTTTTGGCATGCTCTCATTATATCAGAAGTTCAATCATGACGAGCTCGCCCATTTCCACTTGAAAGTTTTTTAATTCGCCTCGTAGATCCAAAAGATTTCTTCCCCTTTTACTTTGATCGTTTTAATCAGGTTCATGTTGCCGATATGCTCGCCCAGCTGGTCCGGGTAGCCGATAAAGCTGGTTCTTCGCGCTTCCGGATCGAAATCGAATTTAAAGTCGAATTTATCAAATTTATCAACCTCGCCAAATCCGTAATCATCAATAATGGATAAGCTTGCTTGTTTTTGGTATTTCTCCGGCGGATATTGGAGGTAGTAGAGAAAAAAGATATACGGTTGTCCGTAGCGTTCGGTCATGACAAACGTATCAAATTTATCATAGTTCTCTTTTACATACTGTACAACTTCCTTATATCCGCACTGCCATGCGCGAACAATCGCGGCGCGTTTGGAGTAATGGAAAAAATAAAAGTCCCAGCTTTGGGAAATGAAAAACAGGAATGCACCCGCGATGATAACAAAACTGATGTTTCTGACCCTTACATTTTTAAAGGATAAAAATAGGTGGTACACTCCATACGAAACAATAAAAACAATCGGGAAGATCAAGAAATACGTCCGGATGAGAGAATATTCCTGCCAGGTAAGAGCGTTGTTTAGGGGAGTTATCAAGAATAAAAATAGGATAAGCCATCGGTACTTAAACTTATTCTGGAAGAAATAGTAGAGTCCGACAAAAAACAACAGGTATTCAACCGGAGTAAGGATGGAAAATCCGTTGAATCCAAACCTCCAATTCCGGTCACCCCAGATGAAAAAGAAATCCGGAGAAAGCTGTCCGAAATAATTGTTCGTGATGCTTTTTATTCCTTCGGTCAGTTTGTTGTGCATCGCCCTTAACGGGTGTTCGTTCAAGTATTCCGTAATCCTCATTTGGAAGCCTGCATTTTGCGTGAAGAAAAGCCGCTGTACCCGATTTGCACCATACTTAAAATCCACGAAAAAAGGAATACAGACGACTGCAAAGATAATTATCAATTTTGAAGCATTTTCCTTAAGAAATCCTTTTTTCCGACCCGCAATCATCAGCCACCCTTGGTAGGCTGCAAAAAAGAGTAAAAAGAGTCGTCCGGTGTGGTAGGAAAAGGAAAGGAGGAGAAGCGAGATATTAATAAAAAGAAAATCCTTAAACGATTTTTTCTTCATGTAGCGAATGAGAAAATACAGTGCGGCAAGGGTGAACAGGGCCGCAAGTTCTCCCTCATGGGCGTGCCGCGTCATGATGTAAATCCAAGGTTCGATCGATGTCAACGTCGTTGCGATAAGAGTAATTGCGGTTATCCCAAAAAGTTCCATAGATATGAGAAAGACTAAAGGTACGTAGGCGATCCCGACAAGTTTGTTGAGAAGTCGCGTTGAAAACTCATTCAACCCGAATATCTTAATGAACGGAACAGACAGATATCCATACAACGGCAATTTATAATCCTCAAACGACTTAAATCGAAGAGGGAGAAATTTCCCATACTCATCCTTTCCGGTTTTCAGAATAGAGTAAGCATTATACCCATACGCAACTTCGTCCGCATTCATGCAGGGAGGGGAATCGTTCTGTTTATAAAAATTGAGGAATACACTGGTTAAAATATTAAAAGCCAAGACGATATAAACAACCTTCTTTTTCATGATGAAAATGAATTTATAATTTGGCTATCGGTAATCACACCGTGTTCTTTTTTTATTCGGGATCGCAGTCGAAATGCCAGAAAGAATCCTTTAACAAAAGCAGTGTTACCCTTGAGTAAGTGGAATACCATCTGATATGGTAAGAAGAACCACTGCGATACGATAAGGGGCGCTTCGTGGATGTTCTTCCACATAAAAAGAAATTGATTTCTGTGAGCGATCGCAGCAATCTGTTTTTTTGAGAAATACGCGCCAATCGTTGACTCATGGTAATGTTCAACTTGGATGCCAGGATCAAAAAATATTAAATATTTCGATTTCCAAGCGCGGTAGGAAAGATCGATGTCCTCCCAATAAAAAGGAGCAAATATACTATCAAATCCTCCCAATTTTATGAACTTATTTTTGTCAATTATGCAGGCTCCTCCCTCAGCCCATGCGTTTTTCCCGGGTAAGAGATCGCTTGCTTTTCTATGGTAAAACATGCCTCCACTCCAATAGATTTCATTTTTTCCAACAATGGAACCGTTTTTTTCCTTTTGAGCAAAACTTACCGCGAACATCCGCGGATCGCTTTCAAAATAGTCCAGAGCCTTTTTAAAACTCACGTCGTGCAGTCGAACATCGCTGTTTAGCAGCATAACGTATTGATTTTTTGCTTTTATGACTCCCTTATTCACACTTTCCCCAAATCCCATATTCTTTGCGTTTTCAATAAGGACGACGTTTTTGATGTGGAAAAGTTCGTCCTTAAGGCTTTCTTCTGGGTTGTCATTCACCACAATGATTTCATTTTGTCCCAGGTAAGAGACGTTGTGGGAAAGATTTTCTAAAAATAGTTTTTTTTGTTTATATACCGGTATGACTACGGAAATACTCATAGGGACAATTCACGGATGACATTTTTTTTAAAGGTTTCGTAGGAAAAATTTGCCCTTACGAAATTACGAGCCTGATTTATGACTTTTTCTCTGAGATCTTGTTTAGTGACAATAGAATTCATCATTTCTAATAGTTCGGTAGTATTTTTAAACAAAAATCCGTTCTGCCCGTGGCGGATGATTTCCTTTGGTCCACCGGCCCCATAACAAAATGTAACACATCCATGCATCATTGCTTCCAAAGGAGAGACCCCTAAGTGCTCCACCAGCTCAGGATGATCTTCTTCGTCTATCCCGTATCCTGCAAAATGCCAATAGAACTGCGAAGTCTTATAAAGATTTAATAATTCATCATGAGAGACATTGGTTTTAAAAATGATGGACGAGTCATTTCCGGCAAGTTGTTGAAGTTCCTGTACGTAGCTTTTATCTTCTTGTTTCAACCCTCCCGCAAGAATCAACGTGTAGTCTTGGAACATGGAATTTTTTTTCAGCTCCTGGAATGTTTTTATTGCTATATCCTGTCGTTTTGAATGGAGATGTTTGAAGAAACGGCCTATGGTAAGGATGGTTTTTTCTTTCGGAACAATATTGTTGTCATCATCAATATATGGATAAATTACAGACGACTTGATGCCCCATTTTTCTAAATGGTTCTGCGTGAAGCGTGAATTGGAAATGAACTGGAACATCGATGTTTTTAGACGATTTATGAAATTCATGTCATATAACTTTTTATCCGGGACCATAGCGAAAACATATGTTCGTTTTGCGCTGGAAAAAAAATAGCTGCCGTCTGTCATATAAAAAAATAGATCAAAATCGCGGATGAGGAAATATTTATTAAAGAAAGAGCTGGTCTGCTTGAATATATTAGGGTGATAAACTACCTTGTTGGAAAAATGCACGTCAAGAATCTCACGCATTTTCTCATCAACGTTTTCATCCCAGAAAATATGGATTTCGTATCCCTTCTCTTCCAACGCCTTAAGAATAGAAAGGATGTGTTTTTCACCGCCGCCCATCACATCAAGGTAAGGATCATACAGAGCTGCTTTTTTCCTGCCTGCCGGCAGGCAGGTCTTTTCGTTTTTTTTCATAAAGAAATAAATATGTTATTGTTTTGGAAAAAGCTTGATATACAGCTTCTATTATACCAATCCCCCCGTCCAGAAAACCCAAATTCCTGACGAGCCTGCGGTACAATTCACCCCAGAACTTCCTGAAAAAGGTTAACGTTGAAACGGGTTTGCCTGCCTTAAACAGCAGGTCTGACTCAATGTTTTCAAAGATGATGGTTTTCTGAACCATCGATTCAAGATCCCCATGAAAATAATGGATAAGGGAATGTTTTAAGTAGCCAAGCTGTCCGCCAATAATGGGTGTTGAGTGAATTTCTTTTGGCCATTTTTTGAAATGGGATTTATCAATGAAGCGTATTTGGTAATCCGGGGACCATCCGCCGTGTTTGAGCCATTTTAACCTGGCGAAAATATTCTTTCTGGGGACTTTAAAATAGGTGAATGCAGATTTGTCTCGAATAATTTCCTTTATTTCTAAGGCAAGTTCCTCAGTCAATCGTTCATCCGCATCCAGGATGAATACCCACGGTGTTTTTGCTTGGTTTATTCCAAATTCGCGAGCGGGTTCAACATAGGATAAATGGGGGAAAGAGAAGACTTCTGCTCCGCTTTGCTTGGCGATCTCCCGGGTCTTATCAGTACTTTCCATATCAATTATGATCAATCTATCGCTTAAAAACTTGGCTGAGGAGATACATTCTCTTATCTGTTTTTCTTCATTGCGCGTATGGATAATGATTGATATGCCAGATTCCATATTGTATACCCCTCCGCTTTCAAAATAGAAATGGTAAAAATACCTAACGTAGCTTTGAGAGCTTCGGTAGGTATATACCATCTTCCTAAAATCAAAGCGAAGTGGTATATTATGATAACACAATGAAGGATGTGACGTTGTCTAAAAACCAAACAAGATTTATCCTTGGTTTTTTTGTACTCATAGGAGTTGTGCTACGCCTGCTGTTTCTTGACAGATTGACATTCGGTTATGATCAGGCCAGAGACGCTCTGCAGGCGATTAGTATTATTCGTGATGGCAACTTAAAATTGATCGGTCCGACAACCGACATCAAAGGACTGTTTCACGGACCCCTTTTTTGGTACTTGATCGCTCCATGGTATTATGTTTCATCGGGGAATCCGGTCATCTCAAGGATATTCATGGTTTTCTTAAACTCACTCAACATCGTTTTTATTTATTATTTCGCCTTAAAACTGTTTAAAAAAAATACTATTGCGCTGATGAGTGCTCTTTTTTTTGCGGTTTCCTTTGAAGCGATACAGTACGCCCGCTGGCTGTCTAATCCACCGCCCGCCCTGTTATCCATCGGAATTTTTTTATATGGTTTCTGGATGGTGTTGAATAATGCGGCAATCGGATTTCCATTAATGCTTTTATGTTGGATCATATCCGTCCAGTTCCAGTTTTTCTTGATATACCAGGGTATATTTGTCCTTATGGCTTTATTGATTCTGCTTTCGAAAAAAAGGAAAGAATTTTTTTTGACTTTTAAAAACTATTGGTATTTATATCTTGCGACGATATTTTTTGGCTCCACGTTTGCATTGTCTGAACTGAAGTTTAAATTTCAAGGTCTTAAAGCGGTTTTGGGTTTTTTCACTCGATCCACCACAGTAGACGGAGAACCTTTGATATTTAAATTAACGAAATTCTATAACAGTTTGGTAAGGAATATTTCTCTTTTCTTGACGTTTGAAAATCGTATATCCGCCGCCCTATTACTTCTTGTTCTTGTTTTGTTTTCAGTCTTTATATATGTGAAAAGACCAAAGGTCAGAAAACAAACCCTTTTTTTATTGATATGGTTTTTCTCTCCAGTTCTTATTTATCCTTTAGAGAAAAATAACGCATATTTTTTAAATATCGGAATTATCTATCCTTTGATCATCATGATCTCGGTCTTAATTTCAGAGACTCAAAAGATACGGGGAAACCTGGGAAAAGTTCTGTTTTTTGCAGTAACTACCTGGATTATATCGGTGAATCTATTCTTAATTTTCAAATACAATCCAAAAGGAGAGACGCTTTTTTCTGTACAGGATAGACAAATTTTGAGCGATGAAGAAAAGGTGATGGACTATACATATCTCTCAAGCGGTAAAAAAATGTTTGGATTTAATTCTGTAACCAATCCCTTGTTTATTAGTTCCACCTGGGCATACGTGTTTGATTGGTACGGGAAAAGAAAATATGGATATTTGCCTGCATGGATGGGGTATCCTTTAGATGATGTTGGGAAAGAGATAGAATTTCCACCCTTGGGTTCTTATCAGGGGAAATATTTGTATTTGATTATCGAGCCGACTCCTGGGATTCCCGAAGAATATATTCGAGCATATATCCGGTACGAAGATACTCGTTCTCGTCTAGTTGAAAGGAAGCAGATAGGAGCATTTATCGTTGAAAAAAGGCAGCTTACAAGTAAACAGCATTTTCTTAGGGACGATTTGATGAAACACATCTCCATAAAATGATATCTACATCCTTTACCTTATGTTTCAAAAGAGGAGTTGCCGATTGAGGAATATTATCTTCCATCCATTTTTCTCTCCTGAATTTATAAGGATCTTGTTCGATAATCGTCCAACACTGATCGTTTGTCCAGTCTTTTTCCGGAATGGCAATTTTCTTGGAAAGACTATTATAAACAAACAAATAATCATACGTATAGGGAATTGCCGGAGGCGTATAGATTTTCACACAATAAGAGTTGTTTCCCTTCAGTTGATTCTGGAGGTAGGAAACGACCTGCGTTTGTACCATAAGGCCCTCTTGCCTAGGTTTATTTAATATCCCGTTGAATGGGAAAATGCTTGCGATCATAAGAACGCCTAAGAGCGCATTCGGGATATACGAGGACAATTTCTTTTGCTTTTTTATCTCAAAAGAAAGGATAGATAAGATTATCATGACGAAACCATATGGCATTCCTTCATAGTAATTACTCCAGAAGTTATCTTTATAGAGCGTGGAAAAAAGAAATAACATTCCCACAAGAAGTAGTAAAAAATACAAAAAAGATTTATATATTTTTGCTTTATAGCGAACAATCAGAAAAACAGCGATTAAAATAGACAAGGTAAATAAGAGCATGACTATGTCGCTCGTGAAGATGCTTTTGTAGTATCCGATGAACAGATTCACCCTGTCTTTGAATACGTTAACATACGCTTTTGGATTGTGGAGTTGGGGCTTAAAGAAAAAAGAGAGAAGCGTGCGCGTTTGGAGGAAATCATGCCGTACTTCAAAAAGGATACGCGGAACAAATGGTATAAGGAGGCCCAACAAGAAGAACAATCCGTTTTTTAGCTTCAATACGGTTTTTTTAAGCTGATCAAAAATAAAAATCAAGATAAAGTAAGACGGAATCAAAAATAATCCGAACGGAAACTCAAATTCCATAACCAATCCCAGAGATAGTCCTGTTAAAAAAAGTGCGGTTGCATATTTTTTCTCTATTTTTTTCTCAAGGAGGTAAAAATTACAAATTAAAAAAAACAAAAAGCAGGGAATAGCCATGATGTTATTTCCGACAAATAGGGAGGTGGAAATAAAATAGGGGGATATTGCGATAAGGAATGACGTGATGAATGCCAACGCCGGACCAAAGAATTTCCTTATAAAAAAGAAAAGGGCAACAAATGTAGCAAAATGGATCAATAAATTAAAATAATAAAAACCTATCGGAAGCCCTCCAAATACGATAAAGGGAATAACGAGTACATAATACCACCAGGCTCCATGGAAAACTCCCATGATTCCGGTTGTGGGTCCGAGAAAGGTGGGTTTTCTATTTAATATGATTTCCGATGCTTTCAGGAAATCTCGGCCCTGATCATACGTGTAGGCAACGGTTTGGTAATATAAAGGTTTTGAGCGAAGAAGCAAAAAAATTATACAGACGATGATGAATAAAAATATCCCCAGAATACGATTTTTTTGCATGGTATGATTATACCAAACATGGCTTACTTAGTCTTGTACTCTCTGACGTTAATTTCTCTTTTTCTTTACTCATTTACCTTAGTTGATCTGAATCTTACCTTTTTCAATCATCCGTTCTGGGAATTATTCAGGGAAAAAGTGATCTACATCGGATGGTTTCGACGGGATTTATCGTGGATTTTATATCTGGTTCTCATTCTTCTTCTTTTTTTATTTAACTGGTTTTTCACGAATAGATATAAAAAATTCAATCCCATGATAATCGCTCTCCTTGTTTCAATAGCACTTCTTATGTCGTACCCATTTCTATCTCATGATTTTTTCAATTATCTTTTTGACGCAAGGATCCTGACTTTTTATCATAAAAGTCCTTATTTGTTTACCGCGCTGGATTTTCCCGCTGATGCCTGGACCCGATTCATGCACTGGACTCATCGAACGTATCCCTATGGTCCCACTTTCTTGATAATTTCTCTTATCCCATCATTTCTGGCAGGAAGTAAATTCATTCTGAATTATTTTTCATTTAAACTGATGTTTTTTCTTTTCTATTTCCTTGCCGTATACGCACTGAATAAACTTAATAAAAAATGGGCGATATTTTTTGCCACTCACCCTTTAGTCATTGTCGAGGGACTTATAAACTCTCATAACGATCTTATCGGAGTATGTCTGTCAATTCTCGGAGGTTATTTCATTTTGAAAAACCAGAATTTAAAAGGGAGAGCTATTTTTTTGTTTTCAGCAGGAATAAAATATATTACCGCTCCTTTCGTTTTCCTTTCAAAGAACAATAAATCAATAAATACAATAATTTTCGCTTTAGCTTGTTTAGTTCTTGTGTATCTGAAAATAACATCGGCATTCCATGCGTGGTATGCTTTGTCTTTACTGGTATTTATTCCTTTTTTCCCGAATCTTATCTCCAAACTTAATATTTTTTTCATTGGGCTTCTCATGAGTTATTATCCATATATTCGCATTGGAGAATGGAGTTCTCAAATAGAAGATACGATTATTTTCTGGTTCCTAATAATCAACGTAATCTACTTGGCAGTACCTGTGATTTGGTCGCGGATAAAGTTGACAAGGAGATGAAGCTTCGTTCTTAAAGGAGCATACTTCAAACCAAACATGAGTCTGCCCTTTCTTTGATAATGCCTATGCATTTTCGATCCGGATCCGCCGGTTGATTGAGCATTCTTGTGATACATCACGATTGCTGGATCATAGTAAAGCGGTATTCCTTTTCGCTTTGCTCTCTCGCAATAGTCTGCATCCTCAAAATATAAGAAATATGATTCATCCCATAAGCCGATTTTTTCAACGACCGACCGGTCAAAACCCATCAGGCACCCATTCACAAAACCGGTTTTTTCAAATCGGTCATATTGACCAGCATCAACTTCATCCACGCCTCGGTGCGGAGTCAATGCATGATTCCAGTCTACGCTTCCGCCCGCATACCAGAGGACATGTCCCAATTCTTCATCCTTATAGGTTCCCTTGTGGTATTCATAACCCTTTGCATAGTATATTTTCCCGCCGATAATAGAAGACCTATTTTTATTCAGGGATAGTTTCATACTCTCAATGAAATCCGGAGACAAAACCGTGTCATTATTCACAACACAGAAAAACTCATATCCTTCTTCAAGGGCTCTTTTAATCCCCATGTTGATACCATAGGCGTATCCTTTATTTAACCCATCTTGAATGGATGCAAAGGAAGGAAGGGAGATAGGGTTTTTATTTTTGCTTAAATCCGACATAAAAACGGAGAAAGCAGAATCAGTCTGGTTTTCAAGTGAGCTGAAAAGGTCTTTGAGAATGCTATAATTCTCATAGAGTACGGTTATGACTGCAAGTTTTTCGGCCATGAACTATATTATAAAAAAATTCAGGCGGAATATATACCCTATCCTTTTTGCAGTCATCCTGCTTGCAGCAGTGGTTACACGGTTCGCGCATCTGGATAAAACCGCATTCTTCATCAATGACCAGGGCAGGGACCTTCTGGTGTTAAACACGAGCCTTGAAACAAGAAAAATCCCCCTTATCGGTCCGTCAACCTCTTTCAATTCTAGGTTGGGAAGTTTTTATTTTGGTCCCTCCTATTATTATTTTCTTCTCCCTTTTTTTCTTATAAGCAAGGACCCGTTGTTTATCACGGTGGTTTTCCCAATCTTGTTTATGGTCGGTTTAATGTTTCTCTTGGGCGTAAAAGATCTTATCGATAGAGAAAAAGCGATTTTTTTAATCCTTGTTGTTTTTTCAGGATTCTCAATCTACTATTCGCGATTTATTTGGAATCTTAATTTAGGATACCTGCTTTCGTTTATCATATTTTCTGTTTTTTTACGATACAGGAGTCGCATCGGAAAGACAAAAAAAACCGCGCTTCTTTTTGGAATCCTATCGGGTTTGGTTTTTCAGGTGCATTATGGAATGCTTTTTTTATATACGGGTATTATTTGGTTCCTTCAGAAAAACAGGAGATGGATGGTTGCGGGAATACTGCTTTCTTTCGCACCCTTCTTAGCATTTGACATAAGGCATACCTTTATACTTTCCCGGACATTCGGGGGAGTCATTGGAACATTTCTTAGGAATAGTAAAAGTGAAATGTTTTCATTCACTCCAATTTTTACCAAAATATTTGAGTTTTACCTATTCCCGAACACTCCTTTTCCCACGAGCATTAAAGCGTTATTGGGATTCATCGCTTATACGATTCCTCTCGTGGTTCTTTTTAAAAGCAAACGCTTCATCGGGCGACTCCTTTCATTGATCTATATCTTCTTTCTCATTACTTTCTTCATTTTTAAGCGGGATTTTGATTACTACCTTGCCTGTTTTTTCCTGTATTTTTATTTAGGATCGGCCATAAGTTTAAATTCCTTTGCCTTAAAATCCAGATATGCACTTTTTTTAACAACCTTTTTTTTAATGATTTTTTCCTATGTAAACGCATCCTCTTATTTTTCAACCCTCAAAACTTCTCCCTATTCAATTTCGAAACAAAAAGAGTTCGCTCGAATTATCGCGCAAAACCAGCCCACCGGTAATAAGGCTTTAGATCTCTCGGTGTTTCCTCATCTAGATGACAGGCGGGGAATAGAGTACCTACTTCTTGATACCTATGATATCCGTCTTGATCCCAATGATAGAGATAAATACATAGTTTGTTTCCAGAAGGACTGCGCAGCAAAAGGATGCAAGATCCTTTATAAAGAGCAAGATGTTAGAATATTCAAATTGTGAAAACGATTTTGTTGCATCGCAAAAAATGTTTTCACAATTTCACCAATCAGAAGTATATAATTTTTATGATGTCTTACCTTAGAAAACATCCCTTTTTGGCTCTGATCATTGTCCCTGCTTTCATCCTCTATATGGTTATTATCCTTCGCAGCGGTAGTTATTATTGTTTTCATAAGGAATGCGGAATTTTTTTTTGGGGGGTTCACGGGCATGATGCAATATGGCACCTTGCAATAGCAAATACCTCTTTTAACTCTTTTCCCTTTATTGCTCCGACATATTCAGGTAGATTGTTGACTGGTTATAATTTTCTGTTTGACTGGTTTGTTTTTTTCCTCTCAAAAGTTGGGATCCCAGCGCTGGTAACGTATTTTAAAATTTTTCCTCTTGTCTGGTTTATCGTTTTTACTTCCCTCCTGATCTCGTTGGCCCGCAAGATAAAAAATTCCCCATCCTTTATCGCTTTCGTATTGTTTTTTGCATATTTTTCAAACTCATTTTCCTACATTCTTAATCTTTACCACAATGGGACACTGTGGGGGTCTTCCGGGATTCTTGCGACTCTATCCGTTCATACGATGTCCAATCCGCCATTTGCGATGTCTCTTTTGATCCTTTTACTTATTCTTATTATTGTCAAAAAAAACCACTTGGACACAAAAACCGTTGTTTGGTTGGGAATTCTGAATTTTATCAATATAGGCCTGAAGTTTTACGGAGGAGTGTTGGGAATTTTTTTAACCAGCATATTCATTTTTTCAAAATCCCTGAAAAAACCTAAAGAACTGATTGTGTATTCCGCAATTCTCTCACTCTCTGTTCTGTTTTCTGTTTTCTTGTTTTACGATCCCTTTTCATCCATGAAGTCGGGCTCCATCTTCGCATTTTCACCTTTCGCGCTGATCCATACGATCACTGAGGAACCCTCGCTTTTTTATATGAGACAGATTACGGATGCCCGTTATTATTTATTAACAAAGGGAATAGGTCCGAGACTTATTTCGATTGAACTTTTCAATCTAACAATTTTTCTATTTTTCTATTTGGGTGTAAGCTTTTTTGGATTACTGTATGGGATTGTCGGAACCGTAACGGGTGCAATTGACAAATTCAATCGTTACATCCTTGCGGTAATCATTCTTTCCATCGTCCTGACTGCTACTTTAGTTCAAAAAGCCGAATGGTGGAACGTAATCCAATTTTTTTATTATGCGATTTTCCTTTCCTCTCTATTAACGGCTCAGCTTGCACAAAAAATCTTTGAAAAGAAATCCTGGGTAAGGATAATTTTAATTTCTCTTATGGTTATTCTATCCGTGCCAAACAGCGTGGACGTTATGAAGCATTATGGTTCATTTCCCGGTTCCGCATATCTTCCAAAAGATGAAATTGAGGCATTGGCGTTTTTAAAAAAGCAGCCAGCCGGAGTTGTTGTTGCTCCTTTGTATGATCTCTCCATAAAACAATTTCCCGGTCCCAATCCTCTTTATGCGTACGAGGATACTTCCTACGTTTCTGCGTTTTCCGGTCACCCGACCTATTTGGCCAATATTCTCCAGTTGCGGTTGACGGGAATAGATTATAAAAGCCGTTTGGAGAAATTGAAACGTCAGGATTGCTCAATGTTGGATGAAGTCGATTATATTTATGAAACCGTAAAACATCCCAGCATGGTGAAGTTATTATCTTGCAAGAATAGAAAAATACGGAGACTATTCAAAAATAGTTCCGCAGCAATCTATGAGGTGAATTGAGATCCCCTGAGCAGAAAAATTGTAATTCCCGTCGACACGATCAAGAGAACTGCGTATGCAAGGAAAAATTTGGGTTTCATGGCAACAACATGGGAGAAGGTGTCGAATGCCTCTTTAAATGTATACTGTCCCATTAGCTTCATATCGATGGTGTCTCCTTTAGACAATAGATGAATTGTTGGGGCCTCATCTTTGGAATATGTTCGATCTGCAACAGAAGCTTTTCTGAAGTAGATAATATTTTTTTGGGTGTCCTTAAAAATTTCCATCCTCAAGTGTTTTGCGTCAACGCTTTTTTTTAGGAAGAAGTAATTGTCATCCTCATCTGGGGTTATGTTATAGTCGAAAATTTTTTGCTCTGAAATTATTTTTTTTGTATCTCTATCAATAAATCGAATTACTAAGGAATCAAAGTCCAATACCTTGTCTCTACTAGCTTTAATGATGAGTCCGGTTATTTTTTTGCCGTAAGGGTTGTCCATATTTGAAGTAAATTTGTTATCCAAGAGTTTTACCCTTGAAGACTCTTCGTTGGTTTGCTCCGTTCTAATATCGACATATCGCGATTTAATAAATACGTCGACGGTAATAAACAGGATATAGCTTAATAAAATAGCGGTAACGATTCTTGTACTGTATTTAGTAATAAAATCATTCCATTCTGGGAAATTCAATTTAAAATAAGGAATGATTTTCATTTCAGACATAAGGTTTACGATAAGAAGAATGAATAAGATGGCAATGACAGTATTTAGGAAAAAATCTATGACGGTCGGATTCAGGGAATATCTCAACATATTACTGTATCTCACTATGGGATGTATTCCGAAAATTTGCCGTAATGCTCCTGCCAAAAAATCTCCATCGATCATTACTCGTTTAAGGAATGCTATGACCGGCACAATAAGGTAAATACCGTATTCTTTTTTCACTAGACTGATGATGAGTAAAAACGGCATGATCCAAACTGTAAACTGCGGAAAAAAGAAAGAGCTGTCTTCGGAAATATATACGACGGTTAAGATGGTTGTTACTAAATATACTAGGTTAATCGGATTTGAAAGAAACTCTTTCTTTTTACGAAAGAATGTCAAGAATAGGATTCCATATAAGAAAAGAAAGACCGGAATACTATTCAGTTGGAAATTAAATAGCGCGAGGGACTCACGGGAATTCATGAAAAAAGAACGGACCAATACACTGTCTATTGACCAAGGCTGGCTCAACAACAGATAGAAAAAAGCAAATAGAATTGAGTAGCCGACAAACGAAAGAACCGAACTAGAGAATATGAAAAGCGCGAATGGTACGACCAAAAGTGGTACCTGTTTAATGATTGCCCCCAAAGCGAAGAAGAACAATGACGCAGTTTTAAACGTGTATTCCGACCTGCGGCTATGGTTTTCTGAGATTGCTTTTAGAGCGAAAAAGACTCCCCCCGACAAACAGGTCGCCATTGCTAAATCCGACTGTAATTGGGCGTAGGATGTGAACATGAGATAAAAATTAATTGCCCAATAAAATATCAATAAGATTTTATTTTGGATTTTTAAGACAGAGCCGATTTTGTACATGAAAAACACAAGTAGGAAGTCATACACGAATTGTACAAATTTAACCGCACCGATCATATAAAGATCCGTTTCGGAAAATGGTTTGACGTCAAGAACAGGCCCGATTACTAATGCCTTACCTGTTTGGACGATGTACATCCATAAAGCAATGACCTGGTAGTATATTTTTCCATAAAGTTGAATTTCGAGGTTTGTTTTAGCAATGGTAAAAAAACCGGGATGCAGATTGCCAGTATCCATAACGCTTTTTGACATTATGACGATATTGGTTAAATCAAAGGCGTGGGTGATGAAGAAAATAAAAAAAAGGCGGATCGTTATTCCCAAAAAGAGGAGGCCTAGAATAGTTTTATTTTTCTTTATAAAGTTTCGCATACTAGTGATGACTACATATTCTACTAAATATCCGTAACTCTTTGGAATAGATAGAATTCAAAATTCTGCCACTGTTTTTCGCTAATTTTTTTCACCTTGGATTTAAGTATAAATAGACCAGCGAGCTTTCCCTGATGGTAAACCTGCACGTACTTAGAGATTACATAGGGTTTAATGAATTGTGGGAATGAACGTATGGTTTCCGCAACGAAGAATTCCGGCGGATCATTTTGAAACACGTCCAACAATCTTTCTTTGGTGCCCGGAATGCTGTATTGCCAGGTGTAATAGTGGATTTGCCGGGTTATCAAATCCGTTTCGGATACCACATGGATAAGGTTGCCGGACATGCTGATCATGCGGTCTCCCGGCGATTTGACAGCTTTTATAGCCAAACCATACTTATTTATGTCATGGTAGTTTATATCGTTTTCAGTCATGATATTTTTCTTGACAGTGAAGGGAGTCTTAGCTATCGCATTGATATAGACAATAATTCCGAGGAAAATTCCGACGGATACCATAAACAGATAATGGGAAATTTTTTTTGCGTTTCTTCTCAACAGAGGAAGCAGTATGATGGAAATGAATAGGAAAGAGCCGATCCAAGGCAGAAGATGGAAGTTGGTAAACTGGATTTGACTGTCTCGAGTGTTTGATAATACAAGACACAAGATAATTAACAAGAAGACAAAAAACTTTTTGTTTTTCCAGACAGCGTATGCAAGTAGTAGGTAAATCACGAGCAAAATGACAATGATCCATTCCATAGGATTGGCGCCCGGATGAAAAGAAGTAAAAGGCAAGAGCGCCATTTTCAGATAGCCGGCCTGCGTGTCAACTTTGTCCATTACCGGAAAATAGTAGCGGAAGTTGTAGACAAAAACCTCCTGAACATAATGGTTAAAGGGAACGAACAAAAAAAGGACGAACGTTAACGCCAAAAAGGGAAGGATCTGCCATAAGATCAATTGCTTTTCTTTCCGGTTTGCGGCAAGAAGGATGAGATTTAAAGCGAATATCGCAGGCCAGATCTGCAAAAGTAGAAATATGCCAGCGAACGTCGCAATAGAAAAGGTAATAACATCTGCGTTGTGAAGCTTCGAGTTCAGGATACATTTTTTGATGACCATTCCAAATAGAAATACTAAAGGGTAGACTGCCAAAGATTCTCCTAAAACCAGATTCCCTAGAAACCAGTATTTTGAAAGCTCAAAAATCAATGTAAAGATAAGTAAGGTCTTTCCAAAGAAAACAAAGTAGAGCACATTCCAGAATAGAGAATAGGCCCAAACCATTTCCCTCTGGCGTTTTACAAAGAGAAATATGCTGTTTGGATTGAATACTTTTTGGCCTAGAGCACTGAAGTAATAATTAAGAGGTTGATGTACAACGGATATGTCTTTATATAGCTGCTTGCCCTTGGTCATGAAATATCCCCCGACCATATGGTCACTTTCGTCGGCAAATCTGTCCGTTTGGGAATAATTGACTGTGGCCCGATACAATTGAAAAAAATAACCCACGACTATTAGAACGAATAGGATAGAAAGTATTTTTTTCATTTAATTAAATAGGAGAGGATGACGGTAAATGTTAAACTTCCCTAAGAAATACAGGAATCCCCAATATAGACACCCGAATCCGTACCATACGCTCCTGCGAAAGTTTATTGAGGAGGCTTCTGGAAAGTAGCGGGCCGGGCAGCTAATTTCTCCAATTCGGTATTTCTTCGCCAATATTTGTAGCAGTATTTGGTTGTCGAATATGAAATCATCCAAATTTTTTTGGAATGGGATCGAAAGAAGTACTTCTCTTTTGAATGCACGCAAGCCTGTATGGTATTCGGAAAGCTTTGCGCCGGTCAAAATATTCTCAACAAGCGTGAGAAACCGATTGCTTATGTATTTATAGAGAGGCATGTCGCCTCTCAGTGCCCCACCTGCCAAAATTCTCGATCCCAACACACAATCATATTTCCCTGTATTGATCATTTCGACAAGCGGCGCAACAAATTCTGGCGGATACTGATAATCGGGATGAAGCATTACTACGATGTCGGCTCCTTCGCGTAGCGCCGCATTATAACAGGTTTTTTGATTACCTCCGTACCCGAGATTTTCCGGGTGAATGATAACTTTTATGCCCATCCTATTGGCCTTCTGCACAGTCTCATCATCGCTTTTATCATCGACTAGAATAATATTCTCGCGGTATTCTAACGGAAGGGCACGAATAGTTTTTTCCAGGGTTTTTTCGGCATTATAAGCAGGTAACACAACGACGACTTTCTGTTTTTTCATATACAAAGTATTTTTATAACAATATGGAGTATTTTTGTTTTTACCTTATCCAAGGGACTCAAGAGTTTTTTGTCTTTCAGCCAATAGTCGGTTTCCTTCATTCCCGTGATATAAAATTTGCGGGTTTCGGCTAACAGTTCTTCTTTATCTATCTTCGGGTGCTTTTTTTCCTCCCAATAATACATATAAATTAAAAAATAGTAAAACATTTGGAGTATGGAAAGGATAAGTCCATGAACTCCGTCCTTATACCCTTCAAACGCGAAAAATCTCGATATGAACTCACTGAGCGCTTTTTTACTAGTGGCGCCTAAAGTAAGCGTTTTATCTTCTTGAACGAGTTGTTTCGCTTCTGATTTGGCATACCGGAAAGCTTTTTCAAAATACTCATCCAGACTCTCATAGTTGTAGTGGAGTATTGCGAATTCTTCCTCGGGGGAAAATGTGAATTTAACTCCTTGAGTGATGGGAATGGGATGAATTTGTTTTGGCCATACAACAGAATTTTTTTTAAAAAATTTAAGTTGGTAATCTGGCCACCACCGGGAATGTTCTATCCATTTTCCGAATATGATATTTTTGCGTGGAAAAAAGAAATAATCCGCCTCGCTCATTTTTTTTCTCAGGATGGGTAAGGCATTTTTGGGGAAAATTTCATCCGGATCCATGTAAAGAATGTAATTTCCGCGAGCCATCTTTTTCAGATCTTCCTTGACCATATCCGCGTAAGGTACGGATGACGCAAGCGGAACAATACGAATCTTTTTATTCGCACTTACTTTTTCCAGCAAGAGCGGATCCATATCAACGGTTCCCATGATGATATCCGTTGCGAAGTGTTCTACGGAGGATAGTGTTTCGGAAAGGTGGGGGGGATTTCCTTTAACAACGATGATTACGGTAATGTCAGTCATAGATGAATAGTTGTTTGAATTCCCTCATTATATCAATTCCAAAGAGGTACCGAACGGACAGGAAATAAACGCCTGCGCCCAAACCTACGTATAAAGTCATCGACACAACCGTTGCTGGGAAAAACGGTCTTAGTAGTAAAAGAAAAACCCCCATAATCAGTCCCGATAAAATAGGCTTATATACGGAGTCGATAAAAGGAAAGGCAACGATCCGTTTTGCCTTGGAGAGAACCAGTAAAGAGGTGAGAGAAAGGAATACCTGCACGATCGGAAAACCAAACATTCCGTACAACTTTGATAATGTCGGGGTCAATATCCATGTACAGACTGTCCAAAATACCATGAACATGAATGAAATCTTCACCCTTCCTAACGCATTAAACAGGTTGATAAACGGCGTCGAATAGGAAGAGAAAAATCCCGCTATCGCCATGAGGTAGAATAAAGGCAAGGCGGGCTGCCATTTTGAATATCTGGGGACAATTTCGACGAACAAACCCATTACAGACATCATTCCAATGATGATGGGTGATAGGAGCAGGGTTTGGTAGTGAAGGATTTTGCCAATCAATGTTGATACCTTTTCCTTATCGTGTTGTATCCGTGACAAAACTGGAAACAGGACTCGATTCACATTGTCCATGATGATGCGAATCGGCGCCTCTGCCCATTTTTTTGCCCATCCGATGTATCCCAACGCTTCAAACCCGAGCACCTTTCCCAGATAGAGCGTGATAAGGTCGTCTTTAAATAAAGCGAGAAAAGAGCTGGTTTGAAACGGGATCCCAAACGAAAGGAGTTGTTTGGAACTTGTTTTTGAAATGCCCAGTTTGGGCATCCAGGGAGAAATTATGTAGATAAGGATAAGGCCGGTGATTGAGCGAAGAATTACTGCGATCGTGAAGCTTGTAAGGGAAAAACCCAGGATTCCAAGCATGATGACCGTTAAATAAAACACCGAGTTTTCAACAACCTGAACCAAAACAATTCTCTGGAATTGGACTTTGCGCTCAAGGAAAATAGACGGTATCGTTTTTAACGATGAAAGGAAAAAACCCGCAAGGAGCGCCCAATAAAGATATATCCCTTCCAGAGGGAGTTTATAGAAATTTTGGATGAAGGAACTGGCAAAATATCCGACTGCAATAGTCGTTATGATCAATATCTGTTGAATCGTGAAGGTAGTCTTAACATCTTCATCCGTTACTTCTTTTTTTTGCACAAGAGATGCGGCAAGCCCGATATCCGAAAAGTAATTCAACAGCGATATCACAGATAGGACAGTAATATATATGCCAAAAATCCTGGGAGACAGGACGATGGTGAGAACCAAATTTGCCGCAAAACCCAGTAAGGCCGAGTACCCGCTTTGGATAAACAGACTTAGCGTACTGATAATGGTTTTTTTCTTCAGTTGTTGAATATTCTCGTCCATATCACCCGTAAAAATAGTACAATAAAGAACTATGCATAAAGCATGGCGCAACAGGATATTTGATCTATTCCTCCTTCTTATTATAACAGTTCCTTCTTATTGGGTTCTTCTCAATAATAGTTATTTTTCCATGCATGACGACCAGCACATCGCACGGTTATACCTGCTGATCGAGGGGATCAAACAGGGGCAGTTTTATCCCCGATGGGTGGATATGCTCGGATTCGGATACGGATATCCGTTATTCAATTTCTATCCGCCTCTAATTTACTATGTATCAGCAGGGTTTCACTTCATTGGGTTTTCCTTAATTTGGTCCATAAAACTGATGATTATTTGTGGGTTTATTATGGCTGCCGTAGGCATGTTTTATCTCATAAAGCAGATGATCGGTCGATATGGAGCCTTTCTTGGATCAGCAGTATATA
>Ga0066639_10000917_pt1 | contig 26441 bp, 23 predicted proteins | sample CryGeyCG2114_010_2_FD_59504 | JGI IMG/M metagenome (GOLD analysis project Ga0066639, IMG submission 59504) | Groundwater microbial communities from aquifer - Crystal Geyser CG10_big_fil_rev_8/21/14_0.10 | ecosystem: Environmental > Aquatic > Deep subsurface > Groundwater | place: USA: Utah...
CTGTATCGGTTAGGCTAAGAGTTTGGATGTAGTATTGTCCAGTATCGCAATTAGGAGATCCTGGTATAGAGGCATCGGTATGATCCCCATCGCATAGTATAACATCATCTGTGAGGCTCGAACAGGTAACTGTAGAAAAGCTACCATCTGGATTTTTCTTTGAGCAGTTGTTTACGCACAAGGCGTCCTTTGAATATTTATAGAAATATTTCGTAGTGTTGGAGCCCGAGACTTTAGGCTGCCACTTATAGAAATGGTATGGCCTGATATTTATAAATTCACATAAGCCTTTACCAACATTAGCAGTCAGCGCCAGACCGTTAAAGTACAGATCCAGCTCACCGGCGTCGAGATAGCACATGATATTTTTTGAATCTAAATAGCCGCCAGTAGTGGCAAGCTGAGTGGCCGTGATGCGACAATTGGTAGATGATCGCGCTTGACCGGCCTTGTGTAGGATAAAAGATGGAGCATCGGCAGTTTTATTGACTAAGGAAAAGTGTTCATGGATTTCAAGTTCAAAAGAGTGGGAGGTGTTTCCGACAGCGTTGCGTGCTTCCATTGTCATGGTTTGATTGGCCGAAGCTTGAGTCGGCGTACCACTAATAATGCCAGTAGCGGTGTCCAAAGCGAGTCCCGTCGGCAAAGTTCCAGATGTTAGCTTGTAAACAATGTTATCTCCCTGAGTCAGCTGCGGGATAATATCGACTTCTTCGCCACGATAAAACGAGAATTTATATCTTGTCGCGGCCGTGGTGACAGTTCCAACGTTAACAGTGTCGTGAGGGTTGTGATTGTCCACACCTTTAGTCGGATTAAAGATACCGTTTTCAGTTTGTACTCCAATATCGGTACCACTAACTTTGTCGATGACGCCAATGTTGCCATAAAGGCCGCTAATATCCTGGCCCTTGGCCATGCCAGTAGCAGCTGTAAGTGCCAGAGTAACGTGAGGGGCGTCAATATAAGATATGGTTGTGGCAGCAGCAGCATAAGGTTCGGCATCATCAACAGATTGAGCTGTGGTGAAGGTGCCGGAAACGTAGCGTATGTAGACAGAGTTGGAAGCCCCAACTCCAGTCAGCACTCCAGATGAGCTATCTACTCCAACTGAGCTGTCATAGAATTTGCCAATTTGAATGTCATTTCCAACCGCAAAGGTGCCTGAGTGAACGTTGACAACCAAGGTTGATACGCCAACCCTAAGGACCGTTCCAGCAGCTGTTTCGGCACCACCAGTCACACCAACAATGGCATCACCAGGGGAAAATTTTAATTCGTCCGGAGTCACGATAGAAAGAGTAACGGTATTTGTTGTATCGTTAAAAACAACAACTCCGACACCCGAACCATTGCCAGCAATATTTTCTGCTGCCGCAAATGCGCTCGAGTCAGCCAAGGTTAAAGCAGCATTGACCAGCTGACTGGTACTAATGAGAGTTCTCAGTGTATTAAAAGGAATAATGTGATCAATACTTTCCGCCGCTTTAAATTCACCACTAATGACTTTGACATAGAGATAATTGTTAGCACTGCCATCAGAGAATTTGCGTAGGACCTTTCCTACACCTGTCCCAGAGGAAGAAATAGGGTCGCCTACATCAAATTCAGTAAAGTCATCGACCTTTAGTAGTGCGTGGCGAGCATAACTTAAATAAGTGGGAGCATTTGAGACATTGAACCTGACTGTTGCCTGCTTGGTTTGATCAATAATGTTCTTTACTGTCACGGTATAAGAAGTTGTGGCGAGCGAATCTATGGGGGGACTGGCGGTAAAAGCACCGTTGCTTGCTGTTGGTGTGCCACTGGCCTGAAAATTTAGTCCTGTGGCTCCTGGAACGTCAGGGGTAATAGACCACTGAAGAGAATCAAATTCAGTCGATGAAATTGTAGTATTAAAGACAGGAAGAAAACTGATGCTGTCTGTAGTTGCAATAGCATAGGTGACATCGGTAATGGTGGTTTCCGCTATTACAAATGATGAGGCATTATCAACCGATTCCGTGGCCAAAAACCCGTAACTGCCAGAGCTAGTAACAGAGACATGCAGTTCGCTGTTTGCAGTATCGACATAACTAACTGTTCCCTTGGCGCCGGATGAGCTGCTGATACTTCCACTGGCGGCAAAAGCGGAGACGCTTGCCAGCTTAATGATAAGTTTTTGCGAACTTGATTGTGGATAGTACATGACGGCACTGGCAACATCCGTTGCTACCGCAATTGAAATATTAGTCGAGAGCGTAGTTCCCGATTCAACGTGGTAAGCCTTAATCAGAAAATTTGTAGCAGCGCTAAAACTTGAAGGTGTACCTGAAATTGTTCCAGTTTTAGAGTTGAGAGAAAGACCAACGGTTGAAAGTGACAATTGAGTGGTTGGGCTGTCTCCATCATAAGATGTGAAAACATACGTATTAGTCGCTTCAGATTGTTCACCTACAAAGGTGACGGTTTGGTCGCTAATGGCAGTGCCAATATTGAAACCAAAGCTAGTTGCAGCGTAACTAAACGACGTGGGGGCAGTTCCTCCCGACGGAGCTGAAACCCCTATCTTTTCACCGTTTGGCCCGGTCACACTCAATCCTTCAACGGGAGCTTTGGCCGGAGTTTCATTCCATTTTTTTAGACTATCTGGAAGACAGCCCGACAAGAGGAATGCTGCTAGAAATACAATGTTAATTTGTTTAACCATATAAAACCCACTTCCCTACTCCTAATTATCGGAAGAAATGTGGAGTAAATTGAGAAATATTCACATTACCCCTTAAAAATGCTAACTTAAGCATTCTTTGGATTTCTAAATTATTCAAAATTTCGCCGACTATTTGTGGCAGTTTTCTAAAAAATCAGATGGTTAAATAGCGCCGATAGGATAGAAAAAGGCCTGGTTATATCATTCGGCCAAATTTTCCGACAGGCGCTTTCTTTAAATTAAATCTTTATAATGACACGATAATTGAATTTTTATGGAGAGATTGTGAAAAATATTTTGCATCAAATTGGTTTCACGTTTTGCCTGATCCTTTTAGTCACGAGGACGGCCGAGTCTTTTGAATTGGAGCTGGCAAAAAAAATTGAGGCGCTGGAAAGTTTGCGGCCGACGATGGAAAGTCTATTGGGTGAGGAATTGACCAATAATATTCTGGGTGCCTCTAATAAAGAGGAAGTCGCGCTGCCTGCCATTCCCAAACTTAATCATGATGCTAAATCAACAGATGTCTATGATCGAAATGAAGATGAATCTCAATTTAAAATTTCTCAAGAGGACAAGAGCAAATACAATCTGGTCTACCTTAGAGAAGTTTTTGTCTCCACCCGCGGAGTAGAGGCAAACGCCGATGATTTAGCCAAATGGATGAATGTCATGGATCAAGGGGCCACACGCGAGGGAATTTATCGCGCTTTGGTTTTGGATAACACTTACATGGGGCTTGAGAACTACGACTATCCTTCAACTCAAGCAGTGGTTGATTTTGCGCTCTTTGTTCTAGAAAAATTTGTTGGACAGACAATCAAAAGAGAGGCGCTGAGTGGCTTTAACCTTTATACCACCAAACGAGTCGTAAGTGAAAAATGTTTGGAGGTCATGGATGAACTGAGCAAGAAGCCAGAAGATATGCAAAAATGGTATGCTGTGCTTTCTTCGGACTTGGCCAAGAAATATCCTTCAGTATGGAAAAATAAATTGCGCCAGGATAAAGACAGTTTTAGGCATCTCAATTGGGCAAAATCAGTGCCCAGTCAGTTTATAAAATCAGAAATGCTGATTAAGGTGCATAAGGTTTTTAACTTTCTCTATAAATAGATGACTAGTCCCAAAAAACATTTTCATGCTGAGTAAGTGCCATTAATAATCGCTCAACACCCAAGGCTATTCCAGCACTCTTAGGATAACTACATTTTAAGTTGTTTAAAAATCTTTCTGGCCATGGCAGATCATATTTGTAGAGAGCAGTTTTTTGCTGCTTTTGCAGATGAAATCTTTTTTCCTGTTCTTTCCAGTCAGTCAGCTCGTTATAGCAATTGCAAATTTCAAGACCTTTAAAGTAAATTTCAAAGCGCTCACAGACGCGAGGATCTTGCTGCTTAATGGTGGAGAGCGCACTTAAAGGGGCAGGGTATTCATAAAGTAAAACGCATCCCATTTTTTCAAGTCGAGGTTCAATTTTATTTAGAAAAATTAAGAAAAAAAGATCTTCCCAAAAGAGATCCGATGAAAAAACTCTCTGACAAGGAATGTCTTTATGATTTGTGACAATATAGTCATGCAGTTTTTTCGGATCAAAAAACTCTAAGATATCAATTCCTAATACTTGCTGAAAAATATTTTGAACGGTGATGCGCTTAAGCTTAATTTGCGAAAATTGTGGTATCAGACCCTTTTGAAAAAGTTCATGCCCACAATAATTAATCAACTCCTGGCAATCATCCATTATTGCTTCGTAGTTTTGCTGGGAGCGATACCACTCAAGCATGATAAATTGTGGGCGATGTGTAGTGGAAACAGGTTCGTCGCGAAAGCAGTAGGAAATAGTAAAAATTTTTTCTAATCCTTGGGATAATAATTCCTTCATGCAAAATTCTGGCGAAGTGTGTAAGTAGAGGGAAGTATTTCTCCTTTGGCACTCACTCCATAATGAAAAAGGATGAATGTGCGGCTCCATGCCAGGATTTTCGACGACAGGGGGAGTCAATACATCAAGAAAATTTCTTTCATCAAAAAAGCGCCTAATGGCCTTAATCATATGAAATGAGGTCACTAAATTTTGAGTCTGACTGTCTGAATGTTGATTCTTCATCGCCTGCATGTCATATAATGGCCACGGATGAGACACAAGCTTTTAATCAAAGCAGGAGATAGACATGGTATTTTTGCAGTCAGTTTATAATATTTTAGGTGTTGCCCATACTGCCAATGAGGGAGATCTATGGGGACTAGTGGGTATTTTACTCATTGTAGCAGGCGCATTTTTAAATTTTTTAACCAAAGATCGAGAAGTTATTTCTGGTGTGGAAGGGCCTGAAGTCGCTCCAGTTAGCCCTGCCAAGGTCGTAAAAAAGGAAGAAAAAGCGGGATGGTCTGAGCGCTTGCGTAAAGGATTATTACGCTCGCGCGAAGAGGTTTGGGACAAGCTCGAAAAATTATTTAGCAAGAATGTATTGGATGAGGAAACGTTAGAGGCGATTGAAGAGTTGCTTTACACGGCAGATCTGGGGCCGAGACTAGCTTCTGAGTTGATAGTAGAATTTCGCTTACAGGTTCAGCAACTATCTAAGGGAGAGGCGACTGCTACAGATTATAAGGATTACCTTTATAAATTTCTTTACCAGCGAATGGGTCCAGTGCAAAAAGATTTACCCCAGGAATTATTTCAATTTGAAGTGGGAAAAAGCCGACCGAGGCCTATCGTTATTATGATTGTTGGCGTGAATGGTGTGGGGAAAACCACAACCATTGGTAAGCTGGCAACACGGTTGACGCGGCAAGGAGCAAAAGTAGTGGTGGGTGCTTGTGATACCTTTCGAGCAGCTGCTGTCGACCAACTGCAGGTATGGTGCGATCGCGCGGGAGCTAGCATGGTGCGGGCCAAGGAAGGGGCCGGTCCCTCAGGTGTGGGATATGAGGCCTTGGAGAAGGCCATCAACCTCAAGGCCGATTATTGTATTTTGGATACCGCCGGGCGCCTGCACACCAAAGAGAATTTGATGGATGAACTTAAAAAAAGTAAGAATGTTTTGAGCAAGCTAGATCCTTCTGCCCCTCACCACGTGCTTTTGGTGCTTGATGCTATCACCGGCCAAAATGCGCTGAAACAAGCTGAGGAATTTCACAAGGCATTGGGTCTGACCGGTTTGATTTACACCAAGTGTGACGGCAGCTCTAAGGCCGGAGCAGCGGTTGGAATTGTTAACCAATTACAAATTCCAATTACCTATATCGGAGTTGGGGAGTCGGTTGATGATCTCAATAAATTTGACTTGAATGAATACCTTTGGGCGATGCTCGACAATAATGCGTCGGACCATAGCTCGAGCCTGCATTAAGCTTTTTAATGTAAGTTTCTGTCATTAAATTGACTTGAATTAGGATTTCGATTAGTTTTAAACATATATGGAAATTAATGGAGTCAAAGAATTTGAAGTGTTAGGTTATAAGCTTAAGGTACGGCCAGAGCAGGGCGATGGTATTAATATTTCGCCCGAAGAAGTAGTGAGTTATGTTAAGCGACGGGCCCTAGAAATACAGTCCCGCTCACCACAACTTGAACCAGGAAAATTGGCCACTCTTTTAGCCTTGGAATTGGCCAGAGAGAATCTCTCTTTGGAACATGAATATAAAACTAATATTAACAAACTTCATGATGAAACTATTGGGGCGCTTAGTCTCCTTGAAGAGGTTTCTCCGTCGGCACTTTGATTCTTTTGATCTCCAAAAAATTGATTTCACCGAGTAGGTAAAACGGTGGCCCAAAAAGCGCAACTTCGTGCGCGGCTCAAGGATGTTGTGAAGCATCTTGATCCGTTGCAAAGAGCACGAAAAGACATGGCGATTTCTGAGCGGCTAAAGGCCTGTCTGAATGACAGATTTAGTGCGTCACAGAATAGGCAGCTGATAATTGGTGTTTATGCACCTCTGAAGGATGAAGTGAGCTGGTATCAAACAAGTTTTGAGCATTTTAATTTGGCATTTCCGGCACGCAATGGAGCCTCAAGTGAAAATATGAGCTTCTATCCGGCAAAATATCATGAGCTGACAGAATCATCTGAGTTCGGGGCACTTATTAGAGTTCCCGCATCCGGCCGTGAGCCAGTAGCTCCTTCGATTGTTGTCGTACCTGGCTTGGCATTCTCAACAAAAGGTTTTCGCCTCGGAAGAGGAAAAGGATATTACGATAAATATTTAGAACATTATAAGGGACCAACCATTGGTGTCTGTTATGAAGAACAAATTGTGGATAACATCCCAACTCAAGTTCATGACTGTCCAGTGGGCCTTCTCATTACAGAAGATCGTTTAATAGACTGTCAAATGGAGAGAAAAGCCGGCCCAAGCGGAGGAAGTAAATGATTACGACGATTATTTTGGCATCAGTTCTGTGTCTTTTCATTGGAGTAGGCGCGGGCTATTTATTCAGGCACCTCATGGCGCAAAAAGAGCTGAACCTAAGGCAGGGAAAGGCAGATGAGATTATCGAGAAGGCTAAAAAAGAGGCTTCCGACATCAAGTATCGCGCGCGCAAGGAGGCCAAAGAAGCTGCACGTGAAGAAAAAGTTGAAGTCGATGCTTATTGCCAGAAAAGGCAAGAGGATTTGAAGGGACAAGAAAAAGGATTAAGTCGTAAGGAAAGCGAGCTGGAGAGAAAAACCGAACAGCTAGAAAAGGAAACAGCAAGAATTATGCAAAAAGAGGATGATCTTGATTTGCATAAGAAAAAAGTATTGCAGGAAATTGAAAAATATAAATCTCGCCAGGAAGAAATATCCAGCAAGCTATCTGAAGTCTCCAACATGACCAAGGACGAGGCTAAAAATCTTCTATTAAGAGAAATGGAAGAGGCTGCCAAGGTCGATTTTGCCAAGGATTTACGCCGACTTGAAGAAGAAGCGAGAGAAGATGCAGAGAAATCAGCCAAGAGAATTATTGCCATTGCCATTCAGCGTTTTGCTGGTGAATTTGTGGCAGAAAAAGCTATCAGCACAGTTGAGTTGCAAAGTGATGATATAAAAGGTCGACTGATTGGACGAGAGGGGCGAAACATCCGTGCGTTTGAGCAAATTTGTGGCGTAGACTTGATTATTGATGACACTCCTGAAGTTGTGGTCATTTCTTCTTTCAACGTTGTCCGAAGGGAAATCGCGCGCCAGACGCTTGCAAAGTTAATTTCAGATGGGCGTATTCATCCAGCAAAAATTGAAGAATTTTATGATAGATCAAAAGTTGAAATGGACCGCGAACTGCGTGAATTAGGAGAGAAGGCACAATTAGAAATAGGAGTGCATGGTATCCACCCTGAAATTTTAAAATTGGTTGGCGCACTCAATTACCGAACCTCCTATACCCAAAACCAATATCAACACGCCTTGGAAGCTGCTTTTATTTGCGGTGCTATGGCATCAGAGCTTGGGTTGAATGTGAAGCAAGCTCGCCGAGCAGGTTTATTGCATGATATAGGCAAAGTCCTTGATGCCTCGGCTGAGGGATCCCATGCTGTCATCGGCGCTGACTTTGCTAAAAAATATGGTGAGTCTCCAGATATTGTACATGCTATTCGTGCTCACCATGACGATGAAAAGCCACAAAGTATTTTGGCCCATTTGGTGACTGCTGCCGATGCCTTGTCCGGAGCTAGACCAGGGGCACGAAAGGCCATGATGGAATCATATGTCTCAAGGCTTTCCGATATTGAAGAAATTGTAAATAGCTTCGATGGTGTCTCTAAGTCATATGCTATTTCAGGTGGCCGTGAGATTCGTGTTTTCGTCCAAAATGAAACAGTGAATGACGAGCAAACTGTTATGTTATCACGTGAAATTGCGAAAAAAATTGAAGCAGAAATGTCGTATCCTGGGACCATTAAGGTAACCGTTTTGAGAGAGACCAAAGCTGTTGGTCTGGCAAAGTAAGCCATATTCAAGGAGCCCAGCTTTGAATCAAAAATATGCATTGATTACGGGCTCAAGTTCAGGTCTGGGTTATGCCATGGCACAATATCTTCTTGATGAAGGTCTTACTGTTTTTGGCATTTCGAGAAGTGGCACTGACATAGAGCATGGCAATTTTATCGATCTATTGGCAGATATTAGGGATGAAGTTTCTGTAGAAGAACTTTTTTCTCAGATCGAAAAATCTACCGGCACCCTTGATTTAGTAGTTTTGAATGCCGGGGTCTGTACTCTTGACCCAATTCTAGAAACATCTACCAAAGATTTTCAAAATCACCTCGATACTTATGTACTTGGTGCATTTCACATACTCAAGCATGTGGGGGAATTTTTAATCGAGAGACAAACTCAGATTGTAAGCATATCTTCGCTCGCTGGATTACGTGGTTATCCAAATTTAGCAGCCTTTAGTTCTGCCAAATTTGCTTTAGAGGGGCTGATTGAGTCATGCAAGTTGGAGTGGCGTGAAAGCCAAATCAAATTTACTACTCTCTATGCCGGGCCAATAGATACACCCTTATGGGATGAGCTAGATTCAGAAGTACCTGAGGATAGCTTTATGAGTATTGATGATTTTATTTATGTTTTTGATTTTATATTAAAAGCGCCATCGCACGTTAAAATACCAAAACTTGTTTTTCATGCTTTGGGGGATGTAGATTGAAGCGGCAAGCGATTAAGCGGCATTATCGCGTTGGTTTTTTGGGTCTTTTACCACTAACGTTGATTTTAACTTTTGTCGATATATCGATTGTTTCAAAACTATTTTTTTGGCTTAGTTACGTTTGGAATTTTTCTCTTAGAACACCAGGGATTCAAGAGAAGGTCAGCCATCGCCGTTATCGCTATTCTTTTTTACGCTTAGTTTATTTTGTACACCAATTTTTTAGCGCAAGTTTGCAAAACAAAATTCCACAATTCTTGATTGTAAGCGTTTCACCCCTTGCCTTTATCAGCTTACTTTTTCTTTTTACAAAAGCAGGAAATCCACTACTGGGATTACTTGGCTCAATCATCTATGAAGTGATTTTTAATTTGGAAAGAGATTATCATTTGAAGAAATTGATCTATCTTCAGAAAGGCCCATAACAATCGTCATTAAATCATTCATATGCTGAGATCTGAGAAATTGTGATCGGATGATTTCACCGTCTGGTAGATCATCAAACAGATGACGAGCCACAGATTTAAATTTTTTACTAATATGTTTTTCACATAGTCCGCTATCGAGTAAGGACTTCTTTAAACCTAAATAGTAGCTTATGATTTCTTGGCGGCGTATGCTAATTAGCTCTTCATGGGATACGTCAACTCCTCGCTGCTTGTAGATTTTTGCCAGCCATGGACTTTTAAGCGCGCTTCTACCGCACATAACAGCGTAGCAACCGGTCTCATTTAATATTTGCTGGACATGTTTAAGCTCCCAGATATCGCCGTTGGCAATAATGGGAACATCAGTATGTTTTGATGCTTGTTCAAAGAACGACCAGTCTGCAGTGCCTTTGTAAAGTTGATCACGTGTACGACCATGAATTGTAATAGCATCTACACCTTGATTAGTAAGTAGCGATATAATATCAGTAAATTGATCGGCATCCCGATACCCTGTACGGATTTTTACAGTAAAAACCTCCTGCCAATTTTTTCGAATGGTCGACAATATTTTTTCCAATTCATTTAAATTTCCTAGTAAATAAGCTCCTCCGCCGTGGGAATTAACCGTCTTGGAAGGACAACCTAAGTTGAGATCAATATGTCTGTGGCCAAGTGCTTTTATGGTCTTTAGGGACGTAACAATATCGCCGCGTATGGTGGCGAGGATTTGAACCGCAGTTTTATCAAGGTAATTTTTGCTATAGAGATGTCTTCCAAAATGTTCCTGGATTTTTTTTTCGCTGTAGTGTCCTTGGCTAGGGAGGCGAATAAAATCGGTGGAAAAATAATCCCATTCAGGATACAAATCCATAATCGCTTTGCGATAATGTCTGTCAGTAATCCCTTCAAGCGGTGCGAACAGGAGCGAGCCTTTAGGGTATGGGAGACGAGTTTGCATGGCCTGTGTTATTAAAATTTACACCTGATGTCTACCGCTTTGGTTGCCCTAACTTTGAGTTTTAAAAAAGAATGGTAAAAAATCAAAAAAAAATCGCCCTGGCCATCTTGGTGAGTGAAATAACAGGTCATGGGTGCAAGCTTTGGATGCAAAAAAGAGAGGAAGCGGGTCCTCTTTCTGGCATGCTGGAATTTCCCGGTGGCAAGATTGAAAATGGAGAAACACCTCTGCAGGCAGCGTTGCGTGAAGCGGATGAAGAATCACATGGGTTATTAATAGATTTGCAGGGCCGTAAAACGATATCTTTAGGAAGCTTTGCTTATGATTACGACGATCGAAGTGTTGAGCTTTTTGCTGTTGTGTTTATGGCAGATGGTGTGCACGAAGAGCACCCGCACTGGCACTATTGGAGTTTCTCGAGTTGGAAAGAGAAGTATGGTGAGCACTTGCTGGCGGCTAATTTTCAGGTATTAGAGGAGCTTTTCAAAAGAATAGCAACTTTCTGACCATTATTATTGCCTTTTAGATTATTTGTGAGTAGATATTTGGCCCCTTAATAATGCAACCCATTGAAATAACAAATAGGCACGACTTTATTTGACTCCATGCATGATTTTCTGGTAAGTTAGATATGGTAATATACAAATCCATTGTTCATTTCGGGCGGTTTGTGCTCTCGATAGACAATAAGATTTGTTTTGTACAACTCAAAACCAAGGACCTTTTTTTATAGAACCTCCGTCGTGTTACTTTTTTAAAAAATATCAACCTTATCTACTCGATTCTGACAATAACTCTCTGGTCCTGTACGAGTGTGGCAGGACAGTATGATTGAGAGTTATGAAATATTAAGTCTGATACTTTGTTTCGTTGCCTCGGCCTTTTTTTCAGGTTCTGAGGCCGTATTGCTATCGATTGGTATAGATCGTGCCCATCAAATGATTGAGCAAGGAGGCAGAAGAGGCCGCGCTTTGGTCTTTATGACTGAGAGGCCCAGTGAACTGTTAACTACAATCCTAGTTGGTAATAACATCGCTAATATTTTGGCAGCATCGCTTACAACTGCCATTACTGGGCGATTCTTTAAGGATGATGCCGTTGGTATATCCGTCGGTATTACAACCTTTGTCATTTTGATCTTTGGCGAGATAGTTCCTAAAACATTTGCCAGGCATCATGCAGAAAAGCTTTCCTTCGCAGTTATCTCGGTACTTAAAGGTATCTATTATATCCTGTTTCCTCTTATTGCCGGTACGGTGTGGTTTATTCATCGAATATTGGGCGAGAGTGCGCAGCTGAGGGGACGATTGGTAGACAAGACCGATATTGAATATCTCATCAGCAAGGCAGAAAAAGAAAAATCCATGGATTCAAAACAGATTGAGCTTATCTCTTCAATCTTGGAATTTCCTGCCATTAAAGTTAAAGACATCATGGTTCCCCGTTCTCAGGTTAAATTTCTTTTAAAGGGCATGAGCTTTGATCAAATTCTTAAATATGTAAAAGAGGACAATTATTCCCGTTATCCAGTTTGCGAACAAGATTTAGAGCACACTATTGGATTTTTACATGTTAAAGATCTGGCCTTTGTTTCCTCGGCACAAAGAGAGTCTATCAATATTGATTCCATGGTTAAGGCACCATTTTTTGTCTACGAGCATATGAAGATCAATGCCGTTTTCGATCACATGAACAGAAAAAAAGTACATTTGGCATTAGTTAAAGACGAAACGGGAATTGTTTTGGGTATCGTAACGTTAGAAGACATTGTGGAAGAAATTCTAGGTGAAATTCAAGATGAGCACGATGAAGAAGAATTGAATGAAGAAAATCCAGACAGTCTAACTGACGACGGCATTACTGTGCCAGGCACAATGTCGCTTCGCGATTTGTACAACGACTATGATATCAAGATCCCTCTGAATGATAACTATTCAACTATTGCGGGATTTATTCTCGACATGCTGGGTAATAATTTTCCTGAATCAGGCCAGATTATTGTTTGGGATGGGCTATCCTTTGAGTTGGAAAATGTTGATGAATATGAAATTCGAGAAATTAGAATTAAGGCGATTGATGGAGAGAAACACCTTTTTTCTAGAAAGGATGCCAGCGATTCAAGGTACGCGAGAGAAAAAGAAGAGCAGGAAAATCATCGCGATAGTCACGTAAATGCCATTGATGGCCATACAAATTCAATCATTCATAAGATATAATTCCATCTGCATTTAAAATTTAATTATCAGGGAGCTATAAAAATGGTCTCGGGCGCTAGTGATACTTGCTATGATGTTGCTGTTGTTGGTGGAGGAGCCGCTGGAGTAATGGCGCTATTGCGGGTTGTTCTTAACAATGATCAATGCCTTTTTTTTCCTGGTAGTTCGCTTGAAAAAAAACGCTCTCGCGCCTTTTGGGTTAGTCAGGTTGAGAATGTTCCAGGACTTTTACGATACAAGAAGGGTATTGAAGATCCAAACAAGGAAACTTTGGAGTGGATTGCGGCCAGTCCTTTTGCACACAATCTTAATACAAAAAAAAATCGCAGTGTGACAGCCATTGATAAAGACCAGCAAAGCATATTTCATTTAACTGATGACAAGGGTGAAAGTTACCGTGCTCGTTACGTTATCCTTTGCACTGGTATTATGGATGTGCAACCCCTTATTAAGGGTTCAATTCAGGACATTTTACCCTATGCCAATGTGCAATTGGCCGACTACTGCATACGCTGCGATGGTCACCATACCTACCATAAAAAACTGGCAGTTATTGGGCAGGAATCCAGTGCCGCATGGGTCGCTATCATGTGCCATGAAAGATATAAGTGTCAGTCTGTGACAATGCTAACCAATGGAAGAAGCCCCGAGTTTGCGCCTGAAGTGCAAGAGATTATACGGCTCTATGATATTAAAATTGAGACAGCTGCCATTGATGACATTGTCGGAGATCCCAAGAAAAAAATACTTCATGCGGTTAAGCTTGCTGGTGGTAAGCAGATTGATTTGGACATTATTTTTATTTCTCTCGGGAGCATCATTTATAATCAATTGGCTAAATCCTTAGGTGCCGAGGTGGATGGGCGCGGTTATGTTCTGGGCGATAGCAAAGGCGAAACCAGCGTGCCCAACCTTTTTGTGGCCGGAGATCTAAGGGCAAATGCCAAGAAACAAATTTATACAGCGTGGGATCACGCCGTCGATTCTGCCGATGCCATAAATGCCCGCATAAGAAAAAGTAGGCGCGAGCAACTAATGGGCAAAAGCTAGCCTGTCTTTATTTTAATTTTTATCTCAGCAATTTTATTTTGACCGCGCCTTTAATTTTGGCGCGACAGGTAAGGCGCAACGGGAAATCATCCTTGAGATTGAGTGAGCTCTTGAGTGACGTGATGGTGTCGAGTTCAACCGCTCCTGGTGGTGCGAGATTATCCATGCCCTCCAGGATTTCCACGCGACATGAGCCGCAACTACCCGCCAAGCAACCATGGGGCAGATCATGACCTTTATCATGAAGTCCATCGTAGATGGTTGTGTTCTCGGCTATTTCTTCAGAAATAATTTTTTCGACAGTGACGCATGACACATTGGGCATATTTTTTCTATCCAGCAAAGTTTATAGTCAGCAAAATTTTTGTACTATTTAAGAATTTCGCGACTTTCCCTCGATTTTAACCAAGCTAAGATTGAAGGTCTAGTCCGCGCCAGGCCCTTTTGGAGGGAATTTTATGATTACATTTGAAAAGCTTTATTCCATGGGACACGAAGAGGTTATTTTTTATAGTGATTCTAGCTGTAATCTCAAAGTTATCGTAGCTATTCACAATACTATTCTAGGCCCGGCATTGGGCGGTACACGCATGTGGCCCTACCAATCTGAAGAAGAGGCAGTTCAAGATGTTCTGAGGCTCTCTCAAGGCATGACATATAAAGCGGCTGTCAGCGGACTCAACTTAGGTGGTGGTAAAGCAGTCATCATTGGCGACCCGGAAAAAGACAAGTCTGAAGCGCTTTTTAGATCCTATGGTCGATTTATCGAATCACTCAACGGCCGCTACATTACAGCTGAAGATGTGAATATCGGGGTTGAAGATATTGAGCATATTTACACTGAAACAAGCAACGTTTGTGGTGTGGCGATCACTCACGGTGGCTCGGGCAACCCGGCCCCCTATACTGCTCTTGGAGTATTTAAAGGGATGGAAGCATCTTGCCTAAGGGTTTTCAATAATCGCAGCCTAAAGGGCAAAGTGGTGATGCTCCAAGGGGCTGGCGCAGTTGGACGCAATTTAGTTAAGTTGTTATCCGATGCCGGCGCTAAAATCTTTGTTGCCGATATTAATGAAAAAAATATCAAGGCCTTGCTCGAAATCGTGCCTGATGCCGAGCGAGTAGGAGTGAATGATGTCTATGATCTACCTTGTGACATCTATGCCCCATGTGCACTTGGAGCAACGGTTAATGACAACACTGTTAACCGCCTTAAGTGTAAAATAGTAGCAGGTGCTGCCAACAACCAATTAGCTGAGCCAAGGCACGGTGACCATCTCCGGGAAAGAGGTATTCTATACGCTCCTGACTACTTAATTAATGCTGGCGGACTTATGAATGTGAGCATCGAGTTCGAAGGCTGGTCAGATTCTAAGGCGAGACGAATGGTAGAGACGATATACTCTACGACTCTAAAGATTTTTGAAATATCCGAGCAAAACAATATTCCTATTCATAAGGCCGCAGACACCTTGGCAGAAGAAAGAATTGAGTCGATTCGAAAGATTCAGGGTCGTTACCTTGGCAATCATAGTCATCGCTTCCCAGGTAGAAAGAGGCGCCATCCACTTGACTAGATCCCTCGGCAAGGTTTTTCAGGCAAAGAATTTCCTCTAGAGTCGAAGGCAGATTTGGCCTTATAATTCTTATATGCTGCACGTCAAAAGACTCACTCTTTTTTTGTACTTTCTGACCCTTGTATGGGTTTTAGTGCCTTATAAATCCTATGCTCTAATCACTTTCCAAGATGCTGTTTTTCCCGAATTAGCAGTTTCTGGCCGCGCCCTGGCGATGGGAAATGCTTTCATTAGCAAGGTCGATGACTCTATGGCCGCCATGTACAATCCCGCTGGCCTTGGCACTATTCGCAATACCCATTTGCACCTAAGCAATTTTTATCTTGAAGGCAATAAGGACTGGTTAAACGTTGGAACTGGAGGAACATTTACTACTGCGGTAGGAAATTTTGCCAAGTCCTTTGATTTGGAAGGAGTGAGACAACTGTTATTAACCTCACCTGGTAAATCTACCCACAGTCGTTTCAGCGTTATGCCAAATTTTACCACACGCTATTTTACAATTGGTTACTTGTTTAGCAAACAGAGTCGCGCACGCATCAAGCTCGAACCAGTAGACGCACTTTTTGAATTTTCAGATCGGAGAGATCACGGCCCATACGCGGCGATTAATTTGTCTCTCTTTGGCGGAATTATAAAGCTAGGTGCCACAGGGGTTTACGTAAATCGCAAGGAAGTAATTTCTGAGCAGGATCGAAATACAGCGGTGAATTTGGTGCCAGCAGATTACAGTTCTGGTTCGGCTTTTATTGGTATTGGTGGAATTAAACTTACTTTGCCATGGTATATGCTCCCGACCTTTTCAGCCACCTTTCACAATGCTCTGGCGCAGAATTTCAACGCTGACAGTGGCTCAGCTGGCGCACCCACTCGTATTGAACGATTGATTAATCTTGGCTTCTCGCTGACTCCTCAAATTGGGCAGAATTCACGCATGCACTTTGAGATAAATTTCAAGGATATCTCGGGAAGTTATCCCGGAGTCTCAGGCCAACGTAAAACTACTGCGGGCATGGAAATTGATATTTATCGCGCTCTCTTTATTCGATTTGGCTTTGGAGACGGCTATGGGTCCTTTGGCCTTGGCATCAAGTCCCAGCGTCTTGAATTGGATTTAACCAGCTACGCTGTTGACTCCACAACAAGTCAATTTAGAGGTGCCGAAGACCGGCGGTTCGCAATATCACTCTCATCGGGATTTTAACTCCCTGCATACAGACTCTTCTTAGACATTTTGCTCGATTAAAAGTACATTCGTAGGGCCAATTATTTGACAATGACTGCCTGCAACCATAAGCGTGTGGGCATTATTATTATGGGGAAGAACCTATGGAGAAAGAAATGGCCCAATCGGTATCTACCAAAAAAATTCCTCCTCGAGGAGTTGTTGGAAAAGGCATGGCAGACAAGAAACTCCAGCTGGCCAAAAAATATGGGTTAACTAAACAAGACCTCATAGGATTTTTAAAAAATATCTACCTGTCACGCAAGGTTGATGATTTTGAAATTACTATGAAAAAGCAGAACAAGGCTTTTTTCCAGATTAGTGGCGCTGGTCATGAGGGAATTCTTTCAGCCGTCGCCAAAGTTCTAAGGCCTAGCTACGATTATTTTATCGCCTATTATCGCGATCGTGCTCTTTGTCTGGGATTGGGAGTGACTCCCTATGAGATGCTCTGCCAGGCCAATGGCAATATCGGCGATACAGCTTCTTATGGTCGGCAAATGCCGGCACACTGGGGCAATAAGAAACTCAATATCATAAGTAAATCTTCATGCACTGGAACTCAATTTTTACAGGCGGTGGGAACAGCTGAGGCCGGAGAGTATTTTGCCAAATTAAAAAAGATGGGGATTGATGTCACATCCCACCCTCATCATGAAGATGAGATTGTCTTTGTTTCCTGTGGAGATGGAACAACTTCGCAAGGTGAATTCTGGGAAGGAATAACTACTGCCTGTGTAGGCAAACTTCCTGTGCTCTTTTTAGTCGAAGATAATGGCTATGCCATTTCAGTTCCGGTTGAAGTGCAAACACCAGGAGGTTCTATCTCCAAGGCGCTGGCCAATTTTCCGTCCCTCAAAGTTTTTGAAGTTGATGGCAATTGTCCGATTGAAAGTTATGCTGTGGTTAAAGAGGCGGAAGCACACTTGCGCGGGAAAAAAGGCCCGGTTCTAATTCATGCTCATGTTACAAGACCCTACTCGCACTCACTGTCGGATGATCATATGATGTATCGGACGCAAGAAGAGCTGGCACAAGAAAAAGAAGATGATGTTTTCAATAGCTATCCTAAAATATTAGTCGAGGCGGGCGTATTAAAAGATTCTGATGTCAAAAAAATCATGGATGAAATGTCTAGCGAAGTTCGCCAGGCGATGGATAAGGCGATTAATACTCCAGCTCCTGATCCACAGGATGCCTTCAAGCACCTATTCTCTGAAGATGTCGATTTAACTGGTAGCGAATTTGATAAAGCTGCTGTTTTTTCTGGCAAGGATGATATGCCCATGGCCGGGGCGATTAATCGCGTGCTTAAAAGTGAGACTGAAAAAAACCCTCTGATACGAATTTTTGGCGAGGACGTGGCAGATTTCAGTCAACTTGAAAAACTCGCCAATCCAGCACTCAAGGGCAAGGGCGGAGTTTTCAAAATCTCTAGCGGTGTGCAAAGAGTGGCCTTGCCAGGCCAGGTCTTTAATTCTCCACTAGCGGAGGCCAATATTATCGGGCGTGCTATCGGTATGGCGGTGCGCGGACTGAAGCCCGTGGTTGAGATTCAATTTTTTGATTATATTTGGACCGCCTTTATGCAGCTTAAAAACGAGATGGCGACCATGCGCTATCGTTCTGGCGGAGATTTTAAATGTCCCATGGTTGTGCGCGTACCGATTGGAGGATATCTCAAGGGCGGCGCCATGTACCACTCACAAACAGGGGAATCGCTTTTCACCCACATTCCAGGTCTTTTAGTCGCGTGTCCATCCAACGCTTTGGACGCTGCCGGGCTTTTGCGAACAGCTATTCGCGGTGATGATCCGGTCATGTTTTTTGAACACAAGCATCTTTATTATCAAGGCTACAATAGGTGTGCTGATCCAGGTGAAGAGTTCATGATCCCGTTTGGCAAGGCCCGCATTGCTCGCCAAGGAACTGATGCCACAGTTGTGACTTGGGGAGCGCTGGTACAGAAATCCCTGGACGCGGCAAAAAAATTGGAGGGTGAAGGAGTCAGCGTTGAGGTGATAGATCTTCGCACTTTAGTTCCTTTGGACATGGAAACAATCAAGACGTCTTTGAAAAAAACCAATCGAATTTTGGTTGCTCACGAAGAAACCAAAACATCCGGATTGGCGGGAGAAATTGCTGCTCGTATTAACGAGGAATGCTTCGAGCATTTGGACGCTCCCATTTTGCGCGTCACCACCCCCGACATTCACATTCCTTACAGCCCCACTTCGGAAGATTTCATTCTCCCCCAAGTCGAAAACATCCACCAAATGCTCAAAAAACTCCTCTCCTACTAACAGGTACGGCCTACCTTTTGGTAGTGCGAGGCGGCGAGTGGCATCGCAAGTCGTAAGACCAGTTTAAGGGGCGAAGTTTACACCTGCGGCCTTGGGAAAATACGATACCGATACTATTTTTTGTGTAGCTAGATTTTTTAATTGGTGACTGATACAGCACCAGTGGTGAGGGCGGGGTTTTGTCCGCCAGAATCCTCATTTGAGAGGGCATATTGGGAATCTCAGGAATAAAAAAAGTTAGCAGGGCCAGGGCACAGGCTAAACCTCTTTTGTGAAAAAGCAGAAAAAATAAAACTAGTAAGAGAAAGAATGAAAGTGAGAACTTGGGTACAAAATGTATCAAAGAAAAAACAAATTGAACCAAGTGATTAAAGTACTTTAAAAAAAACAAGGCCGGCATTTGCACCATTTTTAGAAAAAGAAGCTTGGATAAAAAAAGAAAGGGAAGAAATGGTGTGATGATGCTGGTGAGAAATATGTTGGCGACAGGAGCCAGTGGGTATATTCCCCGCCCCATTTCAAAGGCCAGAAAAAACTGAGAAAATATAAATCCTTTTAATACCTGAGCAGAAGTTTGAAAGGAAAATATAACGCCCCAAAAAACAAAACTGAAGCAGAAGCTCAAAGGCGAGAGTGAATAACTACCAAAAATATATTCAAGAAAAAAAACCACGAGGAAACCCCAGAAGGCGTATCGTTTTTCAATCGCCACCAAACTAAAAAAGTTTTTTAAAAGCGCTGCACGTTGTAGACCCATACAGTTGGGAAAAAAACCAGTGGCAAATAATCCAAATATGTAAAGAAAAGAGAGGGGCAGTTGTAGCCATTGCAAAAGTGGAGATATAAAAAATTTTGCTAATCTCATGAGGCAACTGAAGTGCAGTCCCGAGGGAGTTAAAATATGAGCTAGGCCCAGTTGTCGATAGGCCAGGGCATCTTTTCGAAAAAAGTTAAAAAAATCTTTGTCACCTAAAGTAATGCCATTAAGCAGTGTTTGCTCAAGCTGAATTCTCTGAGTATTTTTAGGTCTGGCCGTGGCTATGTATGTCTTTCTCGAAGCTTGCGAGGTAATGAGTATGTGCGCAACGCATAAAATCAAAAGAAACTTCTTCATCCTGCTTGGCATGCAAGAGATAATCTAGATTCGAAGCGATAAATGCTTGATAAAAAAGCCAAAAATGGGCCATAAGAGTGAAAATTGGGAGTCAAGATATGCTAGATATTTTTCTGCGTGATGAGATTGATTTTTTCTTTAAAGAGGAAGGTTTAAGCCAGGCGCCATATTATTTGGCAGAGCTTCCTTCTGAAGATGTTGCCTGTACGCTAAATTTTAAGTCAGATCTGGTCTTGGCCGGTTTACCGTATTTTGCGGGAGTTTTTAAATATCTGTTGGGCGATCGTCTTGCTCAATACCAGAAAGAATTTTTGCCATTGAATAAATCTGAAGGCAAGCAGTTTAAAAAGGGTGATCAGTTATCTGGAATGATTCTGCCTTTTGACGTTGCTCTAACGGGAGAGCGTATAGCTCTTAATCTTTTGGCCCATGCCAGTGCCATTGCCACTCAGACAGCTACGATTGTGGCCAAGGCACGCGACTTCGATATTGCCATTTTGGATACCCGCAAAACACTGCCAGGATTACGCCATATCGAAAAATATGCCGTGCGAGTGGGAGGAGGTTGCAATCATCGCTGCCACCAGACAGATGTTTGGATGGTAAAAGACAATCACAAAAAATTTTTTGGCGGGGTTAAATCCGCTGTCGATTTTTTCCAAAATCAAAAATCTTTTTATCGTCCTCTGGTTTTGGAAGTTCATTCATTAGAAGAGTTTCAACAGGGTCTTGACTGTAATGTGAAGCATTTTCTTTTGGATAATTTTTCGCATGAAATGCTAAAAGTTGCGATAGCGAAAAAGACAGAGGGAATAACTTTTGAGGCCAGTGGTGGGATTACTTCGGATAATCTGCATGAATATCTTATTAAGGGTCTGGATGCCATTAGTATGGGAGCGCTGACCTACGCAGCAAGGCCGGTCGATATTTCATTGAAATTTGCACCCAGGTCAGGAGTTTAGAGGTGAAAACATTACGCTTTGACGTTTTGGTTATTGGTACTGGCGTTGCTGGTTTGTCTAATGCCATTAAGCTGGCGGAGAAAGGCCTACAGGTGGGCATTGTGACTCGAGCCAAAGATCCCAACAATACAAATACCGGCTACGCTCAAGGCGGAATTATTTTTGCTTCCGAAGATGATGATCAGTTGGTTAATGATATTGAGAAGGCGAGTGCCTATACGGCTAATCTGGAAGCGGCAAAAATATTAAAAATGCGAAGCGGGCAAATCTTACAAGAGCTTTTGCTTAACAAGGCCCATACTCCTTTTGTACGCAACCAATCTGGAGATCTCAAATTTACTAAAGAAGCGGCTCATTCCATTGGGCGCATTATTTATCAAGGCGACTTTACCGGCCAAGAAATCCAAGTCTCACTTTTAAATTACTTAAAAGATAAAAATAGATTTCCTAATGTAACTTTACTGACTGGGCATACCGCGATTGATTTGATTACTCCTATTCATCATGGCGTCGATATCAAGCAGCGCTACGAGCAGCACAAGGTGGTTGGTGCTTATCTATTTAATCGTCAAGAAGACCTAGTCGTTAAGGCCATTGCTGCTGTTACTGTGCTGGCAACCGGCGGTGTTGGTGCGGTTTATCTTCACCATAGTAATGCGGAAGGCGCGCGTGGTGATGGTCATGCCATGGCCAAGCGAGCAGGCGCTTTGTTGACTGACTTGGAATTTATTCAATTTCATCCCACCACTTTTTTTGATCAATCAGGCCATAGGCGTTTTTTGATCAGTGAGGCCATGCGGGGTGAGGGCGGAGTGCTTTTAAATTCAAAGGGCGATCAGTTCATGGCCAATTATCACTCTGATAAAGAACTGGCTCCGAGAGATATTGTCGCTAGAGCGATTGCTGCCGAAATGGTTCGCACGCGCCATGATTGCGTTTACCTAGATATTTCTAAAAAGGATTCATCCTGGTTAGAGGAGAGATTTCCCACCATTTTTCAACACTGTTTAAAATATAATATTGATATTTCAAAAGAACCCATTCCTGTAGTGCCGGCGGCTCATTATACTTGCGGCGGAGTAAAAACCGATCTGCAAGGACGAACGACGCTTAAGAACCTGTATGCCATAGGTGAAGTAGCCTGCACCGGACTTCACGGCGCCAACCGCTTGGCCTCAACCTCCTTGTTAGAGGGGCTAACTTGGGGATACATAGCCGCCGAATCCATTGTCGAGGAGCTTAAGGATATAGCACCATACAATGAAGAGCATATTAAAGATTGGGAATATTCCACTGGAGAAATTGATACGGCACTGATTCAACAGGATTGGCTGACTTTGAAGCAGACTATGTGGAATTATGTTGGACTGATTCGCACCCAGCCTCGATTGATTAGGGCGGATGCCATGCTATGGGAACTGTATACTCAGACCCAGAAGTTTTATATGGATGCTAGATTGCGCGACAGTGTGATTGGTTTAAAAAATGCCATTGAGGTCTCACAAGTTATTTTGGGAAGTTCACGAAAAAATAGAGTTTCTCAAGGTTGTTTCTACCGCTGCTAAAATGAAGGGGAGGGCCAGACAGAACTGCCTGGCCCTCTTAAGAAGGGATTAGTGATAGGTCTCGTATCCATCCATTGATTGTTTCGAGGCGTGGTGACAGGAGAATCTCACATCTTGTTGGCCGGATATTGCCAGGGCCCCTTGAGATTCATTGAAATGGCCTTGAAGCGGCAAATACTTTAAGCAACGTCTTTGTAAGCTGGGTGACTGAGAATCTGTTCCCAATCGTTTTGGTCGGATGTGACCTGTGATCCGTAGCAATTAGAGAGAGTATTGCTATGGTCTTTGCCCAGAATATAGGTGGCCTTGTAATCCAGTTTGCAATAATCAAAGTGGCACTTGCGCACTTGTCCAAAATCCCATTTGCAATCTGAGAAGGCCGAATTCTTAAACTTGCAGTAATCAATGTGCGAGAATTGAAAGGTGCAATTTTCAAAGTTGCAGCCTATAAACTCGCAGTTCTCAAATTTTCCAGCATAGAAGACGCAGGATTTGAAGGTCACCTTTTTAAAGATAGTAAGGGAGAAAAGGGAACCTGAAATTGTCAACCCATTGAAATCACTGGATTCCAGGACTTCATTCTCAATGATCTCATAAGGCTGGTTGGTGTGTTGGGTCTCTTGTTCGGTTGTGGTGTTGGTCGTTGTCATGGTCTTCATTTAGTTACCCCCAAATCCTACGTCCTGAATCAAGTATATTGCAATTGACAAATTGCGTCAAGAAATAAAATTGCATCAAGAAATTTATTTGCAATCCGACAAGAGTTTCAGGAGGTTAGTATGGCCGAATTTGACCGCGACAAATTAGATATGTTCCTAGGGGTAGTACGTAAGTATATGCAAATACGTGGACCCATGTCCCAAAAGGAACTTGCCTTGCTGACAGATGTGGGGATTTCAACTATGAGTCGCTTCATTAATCAAAAAACCACAGACATTAACCCTCAGGTCATCGCTAAGATTGTGGCCAAGCTGAGCATCCCGCTGGCCGAGATTATCGACTTTGTGGACGAGGAATTTGGCGACAAGTTTGTGCGTCTAGTAAAGTTCTATAAGGAAGAGGCGACTCAAGAGATGAGTGAGGATGCCATTTTAAAAGATGGGGCTGAAGACTCAACGTCTAAACCAAGCAGTGATTGGGCCGATGCTATGAAGGATACCTTAGGAGGTACGGCCAAGCGAGAAGCTATTGCTTCCGTTTCAGCCGGTGGCGGTCGTAAGGTGAATATTCCCTTTGGCGCTGGTAGTGAGAAAAAGGACATGAGCCTACGAGAAAAATTGGAGAGACTAACTCCCCGGCAGCAGGCCTACATGGCGGAATTTGTAAATCTTGATATGGAAGGAAGGGATTTGATTGTTGATCTGGGCAATTCCCTATTTCGTTATTTCAGACAAAAGGGCATGAGTCTGTAATTAAATTATTGGGCCTTGGAAACAAAGTCCGATAAGCCAGCAGCAACATCCTTTTCTGGAGTTCTATGCAATTTTTAAGAAAATTATATGCAAGTGGCATTCTTGTTATTACTTTAAACATATTCATTGGTAAGGCATGGGCGACGCCAAAACATGTAGAATTTTGGTTTCTTAAAGCACCTTCAAATAAAGCAGTCTGGCTTGAGCAATTGCTCGCCCCCATCGGACAATTTATAAATTTGAAAACCGCCCAGGCTGACGATCAAAAATGTATACCAGTAGAAGGCGGATGCTTTCACCCTCAATATGGTTTGATTAAAGATGTTCCAGGTGATTCAGCCGAGGCTAAACCTGAAAAGACTGAGCCGATCAAGGACATAAGAGTTAAATCTTTAAGCAACTTGGAAGAAGAAGAGTTGGAGTGCGATAAGGGCAATAATTTTGATGTCTTTTGTGGCAAGGGCAAATTGAAAGGCAAGTCGAAGGAAAAATATAGAGGTTCCTCGGCCAAGTTGGAAGTCTGGGTCGATATCTCTTCCAGTTTTACCAGCATCGATTACTCGCGCGACCCTGAGGGATGTTTTCGCAGAAAATTTATCGGCGCTCTTCGGTCAAAATGCGCTTCAGGTTCGCTTAAAGTTTCCATCTATGACACCTCTATTAAGGAGATGGGAGACATGACATCGTTATGCACCAATAGTGGGGAGAATGATATTGATCGGCTGATTCGCTGGATCAATGCATCGGATTCTAAGTCGTTGATCGTAATTACGGATATTAGTGAGTACAACACCAAGCTGGCAGAATATATGAGCAGTATTGGTGCGGTGATGCGTGGCCTTGATTCTAAGGATTTTGTTCCCGAGGATATGCTAAGTGAAACAGCGCGACTTTCCTCTCTTTGCCATTAGAAGAAATATTGATACATTCTCATCCTAAATGAAGCCTAAACAAAACTTTATCAAATTAATTGAATGGTCGGACAGGCAGTTTTCTCATCTGCCCTGGCGCGTGCAACGCTCTCTCTACACTACATTGGTTTCTGAAATTATGTTGCAACAAACAACTGTTGCAACTGTCTGCCGCTATTTTGAAAAGTTTATCTGCAGCTTTCCCGATATTGAATCTTTGGCTGCTACCTCTGAAGAGAAATTATTAAATGCCTGGAAGGGACTCGGTTATTATCGGCGAGCGCGAAGCTTGAAAAAGGCTGCGACTTATTTTTCCCAGCAATGCCAGGGTCGTATCCCGCTCGAATATGAGGCCTTAGTCCAGGTGCCAGGCATCGGCGAGTATACTGCCAACGCTCTATTGGCGATTGGCAATGATCAAAAGGCGTTGGCACTCGATGCCAATCTGATTAGAGTATTGCGCCGTTTTTGGGGAGTGAGTGAGAGTGCGGCAGTGGCCCAAAAAAAAGTGATTATGCAAAAAATGGATCAATTTTCCGCTGCCGATTTTTCATTTCGCGCTTTAAACGAAGCATTGATGGATTTGGGCCGAACATATTGTCAGGCGAGAAGAACCAGCTGTCAGCAATGCCCTTTGATGGATAACTGTCTTGACTATCACTCAGGCAGAATTGGTAATGAGTTAAAGTCACTAGATAGCGCTAAATCTGGCGAGTCACTGGTGATGAATCTGTTGCGGGTTGTGGTTAGAAAAAATCACAAGGTGCTAGTATACAAAAAAAAGAAGGGAGAGTGGCTTGAGGGTCAATACGAAGTACCAACATTTCTTTTAAGCTGCCAGGATAGTAGCTGTATTCAATATCCCAAGATAGACAAACAAATTGAAAAGCAACTTTTAATTCCCCAAAAGGCTGGAGTGAATACTTCCATAACAAAATATCGTATAAAGAATTTTATTCTGGAAATGAGTTATGTTGACTTTAAAAAAAAATTTGGTCAAAAAGAGTTTATTTTTGTGGATGGAAAATGCCCCGAGACCCATCTTTCAACAGCATCACTCAAAGTTCTCAAGACTGCAGAATAAAAAAAGACCGAGAGAAGAGATAAGCCGGATTCTGTCGTGGATCATCATTCGTCTAGGACCATGGTTGCCCATGATCTCATGCATCCTACCCGTCTGCTCAGACTGGCCGCCATATGGAACCGAGGTTCCGCACAGACCTATTTGGATTTGCACTACGTAGAGTTTACCTGTTTTCACTACAGCAGGTGGGTGCAAGCACCCTCGACCCAAGGCCCGTGGCAAGGCCACTACCCTTGACGCCTCAAACCCCTGTACATCCTTTCTGTTGCACTTGTCCTCACCTCACGGTGGACGGGCGTTACCCGCTA
>Ga0066639_10000918_pt1 | contig 26385 bp, 29 predicted proteins | sample CryGeyCG2114_010_2_FD_59504 | JGI IMG/M metagenome (GOLD analysis project Ga0066639, IMG submission 59504) | Groundwater microbial communities from aquifer - Crystal Geyser CG10_big_fil_rev_8/21/14_0.10 | ecosystem: Environmental > Aquatic > Deep subsurface > Groundwater | place: USA: Utah...
AAAAATCCAGCAGAAACGCCACTATCAGGATACAAAGAAGTAAAACCGATGGTCTTTGCTGGAATATTTCCGCAAGAAGGTGATAATTATCAAGGGCTTCGCGAAGCAATGGACAGAATGAAATTGAGTGACTCTGCGTTATTTTATGAACCAGAGCACTCTCAAGCACTCGGATTTGGATTTCGTTGTGGCTTTTTGGGCATGTTGCATTTGGAAATTTTTCAGGAACGTATTTGGCGAGAACATGGGCAACACATTATTGCGACCGTGCCGAGCGTTGCCTACGAAGTACACAAGACCAATGGAACAGAACTGATTGTCAAAAGTCCACAGGACCTTCCCTCAATGCAATCCATTGACTATATTGAGGAGCCGTGGATGACGATGGACATTATTGTTCCGCAAGAATTTATCGGCAACGTGATGGGATTAGTCAGTGAACGAAAAGGAACCTATTTGAATACGGAATTCCTGAGTAGTGGATCAACCCAACGAGCCATTCTCCATTATGAACTTCCTCTTGCCTCGCTCATCACAGATTTTTATGATAAACTAAAGACCGTCACCAGTGGATACGGATCGCTCAATTATGATTTCAAAGATTATCGCAGAGCTGATGTAGTCAAAATGGATATCTTGATTGCAGAAGAACAAGTAGAAGCACTCTCCACACTGGTCTGGCGTGATGAGGCTCACCGTATTGGAAAGAAAATTGTTGAGTCACTCAAAGACACCCTTCCAAAACAACAGTTTGTCATCAAAATTCAAGCATCAATCGGCGGATCTATCATCGCTGGTGAGCGTCTCTCTGCACTGCGCAAAGACGTAACTGCAGGGTTGTATGGTGGTGATGTAACGAGAAAAAGAAAGCTGTTGGAAAAACAAAAGAAAGGAAAGAAAAAAATGATGGCAATGGGAAAAGGAAAAGTGGAAATTCCTACAGAGGCGTATTTGGCAGTTCTTAAGCGCTGAAAGCGCTTGTAACGCCTGAAAGTGCGTTTGTCATTCCCGCGAAGGCGGGAATCCACTTAGCAAGGTAGTCATTGAAACTAATTCAAACGTGTTTCCTTTCCAGTCACCCATCATAGACATCAACATACTTAGTGTTGTTCTGAATCCCCGCCTTCGCGGGGATGACATGTTCACACCTCAATCTGTCTAAATCCAAAATTTACTCAGTTGCAATCAGTCTTCTATGAAAAAGAAAAAAGTCCTCCACCATCTGTGGCTTGCAATCTCCTTCGTAGCAGTCCTTGGTATGATTTTCTTTACCATTGCTCCGGCGTTTTATTGAACCCATGAAACTCTCTCACAAACACTATCTCCACCCCCACCACATCTACCAACTGGAAGTTATTTTTTTGTTTGTTGTCGGGGTGTTTTTGCTATTTCCGTACTGGATGCTTGTGGAGGAATATCACTTGGACATGACGGTCTGGCAGTGGTATTTCCTTATCCCCTGGATGATCTTCTTTACCCTCTACTCACTTTACCAGCGTTCAAAAATTTCTCCGGAAGAACGCGTGTCACCGCTCAAACGCCCCATCGCCCATTGGGTCTTGCTCGGTATTTCCCTCATCGCCTTTCACATGCAACCCATTGATTATGAACGAATGTACGGCATTGATATCGCGTTCATCATCTTTAGTCTTTTCCTCGCAGATTCGTATTGGGATTTTAGAAATTTGAGTAGCACACGGAAAACACGGATGTAACGGATTTGCACTGAAATAATCTGGTCTATCCGTCTAATCCGTGTCATCTGTGTGCCATAAAACAGCAGTATGCAAAAACGCTGGCATGTCCACAATTCAGCCCCAGAATCTTTTCTCAAAGATCATCCAGAGCTTCCGCCACTGGTCGCCAATTTGTTATACAACAGAAATCTCCGGACGCAAGAGCAAATTGATGAGTTCCTCAATCCTGACTACGACAAAGACATTCACGACCCATTCCTTTTCAAAGACATGCAGAAAACCGTTGATAGGATTTTTTTGGCAATAGAGAACGGTGAACGAATCACGGTCCACGGCGACTACGATGCAGATGGTGTTTCTGCTGCGGTCATTATGACATCTCTTTTCCGCGCACTTCAGTATGAAAACTTTTCTATCTTCCTCCCCCACCGTGAATTGGATGGCTATGGCTTGAACAAAAAAAATGTTCAACTCCTGTTTGACGAAGGGACGCGTCTCATCATCACCTGCGACTGTGGCATCAGCAACGCACCAGAGGTAGATGTGGCAAACGAACTCGGCGTTGATGTAATTATTACGGATCACCACTCCATTCCCACGGTCTTGCCAAAGGCGTTTTCCATTGTTCACCCAAAGATTGAAGATGAACCATACCCAGATAAAAATCTTGCTGGTGGTGCGGTTGCGTTCAAACTGATGCAAGCAGTGCTGATTGAACACAAAAAAAGAGGCAATGAAGTATTACCGAACGGCGAACGGTATGAATCATTTGAAAAATGGCAACTAGATATGACTGCCCTCGCAAGCGTTGCGGACATGGTACCATTGATTGGCGAATCAAGAACGCTGACAAAATATGGCCTCATCGTATTAAACAAGGCAAAGCGTCTTGGGATGAAAAAACTGTTTCTGGAAGCAGGAATTTTGGAAGAAGACGGAACCATGAAACGAGTGGTAGACGCAACCACTATCGGATTTTGGATTGCTCCGCGCATCAATGCAGCTGGAAGAATGAATCATGCAAACGTCGCGTACAAACTGTTGATCGCAGAAAAAGGAACTGATGCCGTAGATCTCGCATTTGAATTAGAGCAAAATAATACTGAACGACGCGATCTCACAGACCGACTGTACAAAGAAGGTGTAGCGCAGGTGGAACAACGTCCTGATGCGCCATTTCTTTTTATTCTTGGCAAAGATTGGCCAACAGGTGTGGTCGGATTGATCGCAGGGAAGATTAAAGAAACATATCAAAAACCAACCATTGTCATGGCGTTCAATCACGGAGAAATCACCGGTTCTGGACGCAGTGTGGAAGGGTTTGATCTGATTGCAACACTACAAATAATGCCACAGTTTTTCACCAAATTTGGCGGACATCCCATGGCGTGTGGTTTTACCCTCGCAAGTACCGATATCCGCGATGATTTTGAACGAGCACTGACAACCGCATTTCAAGAAAAGACAAAGCATCTTGACCTTTCGCCAACACTCTCCATTGATGCAGAAATTGATTTGGTGAATGTGGATTGGGCGCTCTACGACATGCTCAAAAAATTTGAACCATTTGGCCAAGCAAACCCAGAACCAACCTATCTTGCACAACAACTCACCATACATAGTTTGAAATCTATGGGAAAAGAAGGCGCACATCTTTCTATCATGGTCAAAGATGCGTCAGGAAAAATCCGAAAAACCGTTGGCTGGGGACTCTGCGACACTACCCGAGGCGATGGCAAAGACTGGAGCAAACTCTTGCATGAAGGAGATTTGATTGATATAGTGTTTACGATTGGGGTAAATGAATGGAATGGAAATAGGGAACTTCAGTTGACAATACAGTCACTTCGATTGTCATCCCGAACGCAGTGAGGGATCCCTTGCAGCAAGCTATGCGCCAACACCAGTACTTCATCTACATCATGGCAAGTATGTCCGGCACACTCTACATTGGTGTGACAAACAATGTGGTCAGACGAACATGGGAGCATAAAATGAAACTGGTCGAAGGATTTACTAAAAAATATAACTGTGCGAGACTGCTTTATTATGAAGAATTTAAAGATATCCGTGACGCAATCGCGTGAGAAAAAGAACTGAAAAAATGGAATAGAAGGAAAAAAGAAGCGTTAATAGCAACAAAAAATCCACAGTGGGTTGATCTATTACCCGAGCCATATATGGATCGTTAATAAGGGATTCCTCACCCGACTTTGGTCGGGTTCGGAATGACAATTGAGTATATGAAACTCACTATTTTCACCGACGGCGGTTCCCGTGGCAACCCGGGTCCATCATCCACCGGTATCGTTATCAAAAACGAACAAGGAAAAGTCCTCGCCTCCTATGGCGAATATCTTGGAATACAAACCAACAACTTTGCAGAATATTCCGCCGTAATCTCTTCACTAAAAAAAGCCAAGGATCTTGGTGCAACAGAGGTTGTGTGTTTTGCTGACAGCAAGCTTGCGGTAGAGCAATTGAATGGCAAATGGAAGGTTAAACATCCAGCGATTCAAAAATTGTTCGTGCAAGCATGGAACGAAATGCAAAAGTTTAAAAAAGTGACGTTCAAGCACATCAGGAGAGAGCTGAATAAAGAGGCAGATGCGGAAGTGAATAAAGTGCTTGATCACGAGACACAAGGCACGTAACACGAGACACTATGAACATCGCCCTTTGTCACAGCATGCAATACGCGGAAAAAGCAAAGAACGTGCAAGAATGGTTTGTATCGCAAGGGCACACTGCTTTCCCTTCTTCCTTCAATACTCTTTTTCTCGGACTTTCTGATGAAGAAAAGGAAGAGCTCAAACTCAAACAAAAATATGAACAAGATGCAATCCGAGAACACTGGGGAGTTATTCAAACATGTGATCGAGTACTGATTCTCAATTATGAGAAGCACGGTATTCCGGGCTACATTGGAGGAAACAGTTTTTTGGAAATGGGGTTTGCCTATATTCTCCATAAACCCATATACCTCCTAAATCCAATCCCAGAAATGCCTTATTACGAAACCGAAATTATTGCGATGAAACCGATTGTGGTGGATGGAAATTTGGAAAAAGTGATTCAACAATAGGAGTGACACCTTACAAAGGTGTCCAAGCACGTGACAGCGCAATGCGCTGTCACTCCAAAAAAAGCCCACCACGGGCTTTTTTGCATATCATGATAATCTTCTATTCTTCAGTCTTTCAATCTTCACTCATTCCATCCACCCCCGCCGTGTCTTGAACCGATAGGCAAATGCAAAGACAAGTGGAAGAAAAAACCAACACAGCAACGCGAGTTTTGTCGCGAAGATTGCGTGCATGCTTGGACTCAGTCCTGCGGTCGTGCTTGCTGGAGCAAACGTCAGTCCAGTCGCAAACAACAACCCAATCACCCCGATACGATAGACCACAGATGCCACAAAATCCAACGGCCGAACACGAGCGGAAAAAGGTTGAATGTTGCTGAAGGAAAGCAAGATATGAAATCCTACGATGAGCAAAATAAACAACGCAATCCGCATAAATGGATGCACCCCAAACCATCCCGCCACTGGCGCATACAACGTCGGCCCAAACACCACCAACGCAAAACTTCCGTACACGGCAATCATGTCAATCAGTATCTTTGATCTCTTCACAAATAGTAGGTGCAAGAAAAACAGCACTGCAAACGCGGTAAGTGTGAAGGCGTTTATTGAGGTGAAAATTGATGTGAGGAGGTTTGGGAGGGACATAGGGTTATTTTGTTATATTAGAAATTTTAGATCTCGGAATAACTCTTATTTTTATAGTATTCACACCCTGCAAATAAAGATTCACCAACCTATGTAGACCATCGAGAATACATAGTCTTCCTTTGTTTTCCATTACGTCTATGGGGTAACGTACATCGCACGACTCAACAAGCGAAAAGTGATCGACGTGTTCCTGTGGGTGATGAATAACCTCCCAAGGAGTGAGATTAAAATCGTCTGTGCCATCCTTATCCCAAAAGGGGTAATCAAAATGCCATAATAGTCTGTCTATAGATATTTCTTGAATGGGTTCAACAAGTGACCACACTTTTTTTGAATCCCAATCAAAATCAAAGCCGACTTTACGTACTATTTTTTCCCCTACACTACGTTCCTTTTTACTTAGGATGTTCATAATGACAAATAAAGTATACACCAAAAACAACTTTCAGTAAAAGGTTGCCTCCAACAGTACAGGTACTACACGTCATCTCGACCGAGCCCACAGGCGAGTGGAGAGATCTCGTTATGTTGATAAGCATGCTCAAAAAACCACCTATTTCATCAAACATAGTAAAACAAAAAACTCCCTTTCGGGAGCTCTCCTGTTCGGAGCAAGTGTTACCTTGCGAGCGACTTATCAACAGATACACTCTATCAACATACGAACTATTTGTCAAGTAAAAAATGGATAATTCTACAACTCCTCTCCCAAATCTTCCAACAACTTCCTCCCCTTTCTACTTATCTTCTTTGGGACGTCAACAATGACCACCACATATTGATCCCCTCTCACGCCACCACGAAGATGCGGAATACCGAGATTTTTGAGACGGAATTTTTGATGGGATTGCGTGCCTTCCGGAATGACCAATTTTTTTACACCGTCCAATGTTTCTATCTCAATCTTGTCGCCAAGCGTGGCCTGCGCAAAATTGATATGCGTTTCGGTGTACAAATCCTGTCCATTCCGTTCATATCCTTTTTCCGCTCGTACATGCACGCGCACATACAAATCCCCTGCTTGTCCGCCAACACCCGGATGTTCTCCTTTGCCAGTGATGCGAATCGTTTCGCCATCATCAATACCTGCGGGAATTTTGACTTTGAGTGTCTGTTCATTGCGCGTCGCGCCATCACCGCCACAATGTTTGCACTGTTTTTCCGCGACTTGTCCGGCGCCACCACAGCGTGGACATGTGGTCACGGATTGCATGGCACCAAAAATGGTTTGTTGGACATGAGCGACTTGACCTTGTCCATGACAGTCATCGCATGTCTTGGACTTGCTCCCCGGCTCCACACCTGATCCATCACAAACATCACAGGCATTTTTTTTCATGAGACGAATTTCCTTTTCTGTGCCAAATACGGCCTTGCGAAAATCCAGTTGAATATCTACCTGCACATCGCTTCCACGACCGCGTCCTCGCCGACCACCGCGCTGTCCTCCGCCAAATCCAAACATGTCTCCAAACAAATCTCCCAGATCAATCCCACCAAAATTCTGACCACCTTGAAATCCACCGCCTCCGCTTCGTGCCGCGCGCATAAAATCTTCCCATCCAACACCACCGCCAAATCCGCCCTGTTGCTCAAAATCAGCACCGAATTGATCATACTGTTTGCGTTTGGTGTCATCCCCGAGCACTTGATATGCCTCGTTCACTTCTTTGAACTTAGTTTCATCCCCACCCTTTTTGTCAGGATGGTGTTGATGCGCGAGTTTCCGAAAAGACTTCTTGATTTCTTCAGCAGAAGCGCTTTTCTCTACACCAAGTATTTTATAGTAGTCTTTGGACATGTGGAGTCATATAGCATGTAACATATAGCATGCAACATGGATTGAGTATTAACTTTTTTTTGGAAATAAAGATCTTACATTTTCTTGTCCCTCTATTCGGTATCTTGTTATGTCAAGAAGACCATCTCTCACATGTCTTTTCATTTCAGCACAGACTTCTTCTGCTTCTAGTTCACATGCTTGTAACACATCCCCAACCCTTGTGTCAAATATCACTTTCATCTCCTCATATAGTTCTCCATACGCTTCAGATTTATTATCAAAAAAAACTGATAATTTCTTCGACATCTCTTGAAACATTGGATATACCAATCTATGAAGATGGACAAATTGAGAAATGATTCTCGGGGTGATTGGTGAAGTAGTATGATCAACAATTTCGTTCAAATGCTGTAAAACATCTTTTGGTAATGGGACACCTTCCACATGATATGATGAACCCTTTGAATAATCACACAATCCTTCATTCTCACGAACTGCCTGCAACGTTTCCTATTGTCTATCGGTAATGTCATAACCTGATTTCTTAATCATCTCTTTAAAACCGTCTTCTACCACATCCACAAACCAATGCATCACGATTTCCTCAAAGGCAAGTGATCCTTCAGTCTTAATAATTTCCTCAAATTGAAGAAGTGTTACTATCTCTGAAAATTTCAGGTCTGTCATAATTCTCAACGTTTATGTTCCGTGTTACATGTTACATGTTACATGTTACATGCTATATGCTACATGTTCTATGTTTTATGCCAATTACTTTTCATCCACCACTTCCCCTTCCACCGCACCCTCATCCTTCTTTTCACTCGTGTCATTCGTGGCATCAACATTCGTGCTATCCTGCGGTTTTTGTTCTGCTTGATACATCTTCATTCCCACTACCTGCGCGGACTTGCTCAATGCTTCTGATGTTGATTTGATCGCTTCAACATCATCTTTTTTTAATGCTTCTTTGACTGCGACAAGTCCATCTTCTACTGCTTTCTTTTCTTCATTGGTAATCTCAATTTTCTTTTCTTCCACATCCTTCATCATCTTTTCCGTAGTATACACCATTGTGTCGGCTGTGTTTTTGATATCAATCATCTCTCTCTTCTTCTTGTCTTCTTCCGCGTGTACTTCCGCATCTTTTTTCATTTTTTCAATTTCTTCATCAGAAAGACCTGATGATGCTTCAATGCGGATTGACTGTTCTTTTCCTGTTGCCTTATCTTTTGCAGAAACATTCAAAATTCCATTTGCATCTATGTCAAAGGTAACTTCCACTTGTGGCACACCTCGTGGCGCTGGTGGAATGCCGTCAAGCATGAAACGACCAAGTGACTTGTTATCTGTCGCCATCTGCCTTTCACCTTGCAAAACATGAATCTCTACACTTGGCTGGCTGTCAGCTGCGGTAGAAAATACTTGTGATTTACTTGTAGGAATTGTCGTGTTCTTTTCAATAATATGTGTAGCAACGCTTCCGAGTGTTTCAAGACCAAGTGAAAGTGGAGTAACATCAAGAAGTAAAATCTCTTTTCCAAGATCTCCTTGAAGTTGTCCGGCTTGAATCGCGGCACCAATCGCAACCACTTCATCAGGATTTACACTCACATTTGGTTTCTTTCCAAAGAACTCTTCCACTTTTTTCTGTACAAGTGGCATGCGAGTCATTCCACCGACGAGGATGACTTCTTGGATATCTTCTTTTTTAAATCCTGAATCCGCCAAAGCTTTTTTTACCGGCTCCATGGTTTTGTCTACAAGATCTCCCACAAGCTCTTCAAGCTTCGCGCGCGTTATCTTCATGACCAAATGCTTTGGACCGTCTGCGTTGGAAGTAATATAGGGCTCGTTGATTTCACTCTCTGGCGTACTGCTCAATTCAATCTTTACTTTTTCCGCCGCGTCTTTCACGCGTTGCAAAGATAGTGGATCTTTTGACAAATCCACACCTTCATTTCGCTTGAAATCTTCCAAAATATACTCAATGATTTTTTTGTCAAAATCATCACCACCGAGGTGCGTATTGCCATTCGTAGACTTCACTTCTACAGTAGATTGATCCCCATCGTGAGAAATTTCAAGAATAGAGACATCAAATGTACCACCACCAAGATCATACACCGCGATCTTTTGATCCTGTTTCTTGTCAAATCCATACGCAAATGCTGCCGCGGTTGGCTCATTGATAATGCGAGACACTTTCAATCCGGCAATTTCACCTGCATCTTTTGTGGCTTGTCGCTGTGAGTCGTCAAAATACGCAGGAACAGTAATCACCGCTTCAGTAATTTCTTCTCCAATACGTTCTTCCGCGTCAGCTTTCAACTTTTGCAAAACCATGGCAGAGATTTCCGGTGGAGTAAAATTTTTATCCCCCATTTTTACCTTGATATGCTCGCCGTCTTTGATAATTTCAAATGGTGTGTGTTCTTGCACTAGCGCGATCTCTTTGTCGCCCGGACGACGTCCTATCAATCGCTTCACGGAATGAAGCGTATTTTTTGGGTTGGTGATGGCCTGACGCTTTGCAAGCTGTCCGACGAGTCGTTCACCGGTCTTTGACATCGCGATGACTGACGGCGTCGTGCGAAACCCTTCTTTATTTTCCAATACTTTTGGCTGTCCACCTTCAATGATGGCCATGCATGAATTTGTTGTTCCGAGATCTATTCCGAGAATTTTGCTCATAGGTAGTTGGTTAATTGGTTAATTTGATTATTGGTTGATTGGTTTATTGATTATGTTTCATTTCACACCGCTTGATGGTGAAAAAATATTTTGACTATGTTTGATCTGGAGCGATCTCTTCAAATCGCACGTCACTAGAAAATACATTTGGTTCTAGATCAACAATAGACCGTTCTCCTTTTATTGTAATACTCTTTACATACTTCCTATACATCCCATCTTCTCGCATGGATTTGAAAAATCGGAGCTTTCTTTTTTTTGTTTCATCATCTCCACCCAAATCATCGGCGACAAAGACAAGATGAAATTCTGGATCGTTGCCTATTTCTTCTTTATACATTTTTACCCAACTCCGAAACACATCTCTAAACACAAAAGTATCTTTGGCGCGCAAAAACAAAAGGCAAACATCAATATCTGACAATGATTCTATCTTTGCTTCTACTGAAGCAATATGTGGCGCAAAATCTCCCCATTGTGATTCGTTGTCCATACAACCTAAGTTATAAACCCTTTCCCAGCGAGCCAACCCATGGCTTCTTGAGATAACATTTGATTATTTCCTTGAAACAACACAGTCATTTCACGTCTTTTTTTCTCCCGATTATATACGTGTATCAACTTTGTCCTGTCTCCAGCAGTCAACTCTTGGCTCCAATCAGAAATGTTTCTTATGAGTGTGCCATGTGGCATCGCTTTCCAAAACTCCTGAATGAGCGCGACACTTTCTGATTCATTCTCTACCACAACAGACACTTTTTCTCTTGATAACAAAGTATCTCCACGAGATGATTCATCCATATGACTTCTTATCTTTATAAATCCAATACTCCACTTCATCCAACTCTTTTCCTGCTATGTTTTTTTGTCTGTATTCTTTTCCAATTTTTCCGCCCAGTGATTCCGCTATCTTTCTGCTTGCGATATTTCTCTTGTCTACTGGATAGGTAATATACTCATAGTCAAGATGTTCATCTGCCCAATTTTTGAGTGCGGTCACGGCTTCTCGTCCATAATTATTTCCATGTGCTAACTTCTTGATCCATATTCCAAGTTCTGGATGTTTGGTATGTGGGTTATGAAGTCCACCACATCCGAGAAACTCTCTTGTATCTTTGCGCAACACCATGACTGTATAATCTTCTCCTTTTTTCATTTTTATTCTTGATTTTGTGGTCCACTCATCAATTCCATCAATCGTATCATGAGGCTTCGGATACATGAACTCTGCAATCTCTGCCGTAAACTCCTGAAATCTCTCTTCACGAAACTGATCTGAAATTGGGGACAATCGTAGCCGGTCAGTCTCTATGGTCAACTCTGTAAAATCTATACATCTCATACTATTTTTTCTCCCATTTTTCAAATAATTCTTCACAAAACACCAATAATGGTTTCCGCCAATCTTTTTCCAACTGCGACTTCAAAAACCTCACCAATTCTTTTTGTTTATCATCCAAATCCAATGCTTCTAGTGCATATATCTTATTCAATATCGTCAAATCCATTTCTGTCGGGAGAGGCAGATGACTATCGTTTGTTTTTATCGCTGTATGTTTCATAATTTATATCTCTTTCCCCATGACAAAATCCCTCACTTCATACCCACACATCTCATAAAACGCTTTTGCCTGCACATTCGGACCAAAGACTTCAACCCAAACTTGATCGCATCCTTTTTCTTTCAAAAAAGATTCCATTTGTTGCATCAACATTTTTCCTACCCCTTTACCACGATACACGTCTTCTACATACAATTCAAGAATAACTCCCGGCAATGATGGAATGTTGTCAAGCTGAGCAATTGCGTCTTGCAACTCAACCACGCACGCACTAAATCCCACTACCTGTTCACCATCAACCGCCACATACATCATTCCATTCCTTTTACGTATCTCGTCCAGCATTTGCGCGACGCGTTTCTCGCCGTACTCTTTTCCTTTTTGCAATCTTTGTTTCGTATCCATCGACATCAAATACTCCTGAAACTTTTCAGTATGCATTTCAATGATATTTCTATCTTCTTCTATAAATTGTCTGATAGTGATCATAGTATTCGTCCCTCTGTAACTGGTTCATTGATGTGAGACCAATAAACCAGTAAACAGACAAACCAATTACTTCTTTTCTTTCTTCACCACTTTAATACTCACCTTTTTTGTCACAGTCGGTGATGCCTTTGGACAAGTGATTTTCAAAATGCCATTTTCAAACTCTGCCGTCACTTTGTCATCTTTGACCGGCGCGGGAAGCGCGACTTGGCGGAAGAATGACCCACTGCGGACTTCTTTGCGATAATAATTTTTTTCATCCACTTCGTGTTCATTCTTGCTCTGCCCTTGGATGGTCAAAACACCTTTTTCAACGCTTACATCCACCTCTTCAGGACGTACACCGGCAAGTGGTGTTTCAACGACCACATCGTTTTTTGTTTCATAGACATCCATGGCTGGGACAAAGCCACGGGAAAGGCCTGATTGGCTTGGCAGTGATGGAAGTCTACCAAACATCTCTTCCATCTCCGCAAATGGGTCCCAAATGCGTGGGAGCATATGCATATTATTATCGAAACGAACGAGATAAAAATTGTTCATTCCGTTGAATAATGTTTTTCACGAGACAATTGCCTTGTGGTATGTTTCTCGTGCCTCGTGCGTTTATTTCGCCACAATCACCTTCGCCACTCGCAATACCTTTCCACTCTTCTCATACCCCGCCTCAATCTCTTTGGCAATCGTTCCTTCTTTTTCGTCTGACTCTTCTTCTCCAAGACACTCATGTCGTGTAGGATCAAACGGTTCGCCAATGGTTTTCATTTCCAATACACCATGTGTTTTCAAAATATCTGCGAAATGTTTCATGATAAATCCAATCCCTTGCTTCCAATTTTCACACTTTTTATTTGTGCAATCCCCATCACCATTCGCTCCATTCGCGCCAAATGCTTTGCGAAAATTGTCATATACAGGCAGAAACTCTTCCAAAATCTGCCACTCACTCATTGATGCCCACTCACTCCGCTTGACAGAGATCTCTTTTTGCAAATTTTGATAATCCGCTTGCGCGCGAAGGCACTGATCTTTGTAGTCAATGTTCAATTCTCTTGCATCTGACAATTTATTTTTTATTTGCCCAAGCGTGCGCGCCATCAAAGAACAAAGGTCATCACGTTTAAACGCTTCTTCCAATTTCATCCAAGCCACTTCTTCCACTTCAGCTTCCTCAACCTGCAATTCAGGTCTTCCCTCTACACGAACAAGAAATTGAAAACTAACAAAATGTTTCTCTCTTTTATAATCTTCTGGAAAAATACTTTCATTTGTCCCAATCAACTCTGCTGATTCAAAATCTAACCCTGTTTCCTCTCTCAATTCACGCAATGCGCCTTTTTCCAAATCTTCACCATACTTCACATGCCCTCCGGGAATACCCCATCGATGACCCCACTGTGGCATTTTGATAAAAAGGATTTCATCCTGTTCATTCATGACAAACACCCCAGTGATTACCGAAATATTCTTATTCACAGCTTCCAGCTTCTCATCTTTGTCTTGTTTGTCTTTCATCATATGCTAAAGTGTTGACACAAAACTGACAAGAGGTATTACCCGACTATAATCCATCCGCATCGGTCCAAGCACGGCAAAAGTGCTTTTCTTTCCAATGCGCGAACCAACAAGCCCACACATGGATCCAAACGGATTTGTTTTTCCTATCAATGCCGTTGGTGTTTCTTCCAAAGCATCAAACAATTCCTCAACATGCTCTTCTACGGTATCAAATATGGCAGACACATCTATCGTATGCCCGACTTCATGAAATTCAGGCTGGGAAAACAGATTTGAAATGCCAGTATAATACACGCTTGAGAGATCAAAAGCAATGATGACCGCGCTACGCGTATGCCCTGCAACAAATTTTGCCGTGAGTTTCATACCCTGTCGTTTGTCTTCATCACGACTATACGCCCCCACTTCATCCTGCACTTTCTTTGCAATGGGTTTTTGTTCCATCAAATGATCTACATAATACCGATACCCTATCTCCGTAGGAACGCGTCCAGCAGACGTGTGGGGATGAGTCAAAAAACCTTCTTCTTCCAATGTCGCAAGCTCATTACGAACCGTGGCGGCAGATACATCAAGCCCTGCTTGCTCGGTCAAAAATTGAGACCCGACCGGAAGCGCCGTCTCTATGTGATTCTCAATCACGAGTTTGAGGAGTTGTTGCGTCCGTTCCTTCATACCTATGTGCGAAAATACGAACTACGCGAAAATACGAAATAACAGTGTTTTCGTAATTTCGTATCTTTCGTAGTTTCGTACATATATTGGCACTCATACAACCAGAGTGATAATACCACACTTCCAAAAAATGTGTCAACCCCTGTGGACAAAAGAAAAAAACCCAACCAAGATTGGGATCATTCAAAATTCAACACACTCAGTGTAATCCAATATCATCAGTCTAAATCAATGCATTTATTCACTTGCCGTCTTCTTGAACTCTGTCACATCCGCAATCTCGCTCAACAACACATTTTCCACATAAATCCCTCGGGAGTAAAAGATACGTTCCAGTTCATTTTTGAGCTCTGTTTCCACAGTATCACGTTTTTGTCCAATAATATCTGCTTTGTCAAAACGACTCGCAACCATTCGGATTCGGCTTCGGACAGTAGGACGAATGATCTTGGCGACAAAGTCCTCTCCAATGGTCTGCCAAATCTTTGGAATCTGATGGATATCCAAACGGAGCAATATCGTGCCCTCTACTCCAATCCGCTTTTCGTCCTGTGTAATCGCGGCAATGGGAATATCTCCCATGGCTCTTTCATTGGCAGGATTGAATCCTCGCGAAATACTGTATTCCAAGGTCTGTGTGTTGAACAATTTCGCTTTTTGCCAAAAAGGAATTTTGAAATGAAGTCCGGGAGTGAGAACTTTCTTTAACACTCCTCGCCCCAAATCATACACGCACGCGACATACCCGGGCGGGACATAAATAAAAATTCCCTTCAAGACGTCTTCCATCACGAACGAGTACATGAGTCTGTCGAGTGATTGTCCTGACATAGTGAAAAAATATTACGTTTTGTCCGTGGAAATAAATGGTTTTAATACCTGATGAACAATAATGGAAATAATCATGGATGTCAAGATAAAGAGCGATTTGACCATGGGAAGCATCCAGAGTAAGAAAAACACAGATCCTGGAAAAATAAAGAAATATGCGAGATCGGCTTTCTGGAAACCAACCCCCATTTTCCTTTTTTTTCTATAATCCACGTAGATTTCAATGAAAAGCCAAAGACCAACAATTCCAGACCATAGTATATCATGAACTGCTCCTACGTCAAAACCATAAAAATTAGTATTGATCTTGCCAGGCCATTCTACACTCGGGTAAAGTGTATTCATCAAATTTTCTCCTGTAATTCCATGAAGAAACACTTGATACAGCAATACTAAGACAAGGAATTGAATACCGAGAGAAAAAGCCTTTGCCCATGGCCGAACTTTCTTGTGCTTGATTATCTTTCGAATTTCTTCTTTTTTTAGGACTTCATCATTATGCAATTCCCTATCCAGACGTTTCACATCATTCCACAGCTCATCATTTTCCCTCTTTTTGTATTCTGTAATAATATCAAGGGGAAGCAAAATAAAACGCAAAAAAATCGTTACATAGATAACCGCCCAGCCAAGACTGTGCTCAGTCCAGTTATTGTAAATCCAAATTAACAGGTTGAATAATGGCCTATATAGGATGTCGTTCCAAATGAAAAAAAACATACAAATTACAGGGTCTTTCTTAAATCAATACTACACAGTATATCTCTTTTTCTAGGAAAAATCAATCTTCTGTCCACAGAAGATTTCACGCAATGTGCCAAATTTATTTTGACAAAAAGAATATACAGTATACTCTATCAACCGTGCGGTGGCCTGCGTCATGGTCCCCTCCTCGGCTCACAAAGCCGAATTGGGGTTTGGATAAACCAGCCAGGCCACCGCACACCTTTCGGGGTGTAGCTCAAAATAAAAAATAGAGCAACTGTCTCACAAGACAGTAGATATCGGTGAGAATCCGGTCATCCCGACCCTCCTCTGGGGTGGAGTTGACAGTCCCGTCTGTGCGCGATGACCGCACGGAATGAGGACGCCAACTCCACCCCGAGGCTCCAAGTACATAAATAACAAAACCGCCTGAGGGAGATTTTTAAATTCAAAAAATCAACAAACATTCTACAATCTACATTCTAAATTCTACAATTTCTCCCACTCCCCTGCCATATTCACATACTCATCTTTGATACGATCAAAAAACACTTTTGCGGACGCATACTCATTGGGAATCTCACCATCAAGAATCGCATCTTCAATGCGTTTTTTTATTTTGCCCACCGTGGGCCCGGCTTTGAGTCCACAGAGTTCCATAATTTCTTCCCCACGAAGAGGAGACTGAAACGCGCGAAGTTTGTCTTTTGCCATTACTTCACGAATGCGTTGTTCAAGGATGTCATAATTGCGAAGCCGATGCTCTTTTTTCTTTTGATTGCCGGTCGTGATATCTGCTCTGCACAAATACAAAAGCTCCTGCAAATCATGTTTCAGATTGACCACCAACCGTCGTACCGGCGCATCCGTCACTTTTTTGTCCATCACGGCAATCGGCTGAAGGTGCCAACGAACAAGCTTGGCAACATACTCAATATCCCGCTTACTCATACGAAATCTGGTCCCAATCTCTCTCACCATTTTTCGTCCCAAATGTTCATGCATATCAAATGTCCACCCACGCCCTTTTTCAAACTGCTTGACACTTGGCTTTGCAATGTCATGCATGAGTCCAGCAAATCGGAGCAGTGTATTGTCTGACTGCTCGGCAATGTTGTCTACCACAGCAAACGTATGCGACAAATTGTCTTTGTGAGAATATCCTGCCACTTCTTCTACACCAGCCAAATCAGATACTTCTGGCATAAACTGATCAAACAATTCTGTTTTGTACAAAATCCAAAGTCCGATTGATGGTTTTACTGTCGCAAGTAGTTTCATCAACTCTTCTTGAATGCGTTCTTGAGAAACAATTTTTAATCGCACGGCATTGCGCTTCATGGCCATGTACGTTTTTTGTTCTATTTCAAAAATAAGCTGACTCGCAAACCGAGCAGCGCGCATCATTCGGAGTGGATCGTCACTGAATGTTTCATTTGGATCAAGTGGTGTCCGAAGTGTCCGTGTCTCCAAATCTTTTTGTCCACCAAAGGGATCAATGACATCGCCGAGATTACCATCTGCCAACACTTTTTGCGCCATGGCATTGACCGTAAAATCCCGACGCGACAAATCGTCTTCAATAGATGTCGCGACAACTTTTGGCTTGCGGGACGCAGAATCATACGTTTCTTTTCGCGCGCCGGCAAATTCCACTTCAAACAACGTCATAATATCAAACACCTGCTCTTCTGATTTCTTTTCAACACCGGGAATTGGCTCTGGCTCATCAAACCGATCAATCACCCGAGCTCGCTCTTCTACAAAGAGCACGCGCGCGGTATCAAAATCAGGAAACTCAATCAGCCGAACGTTCTCTGCGTCAAATTGTTCAAAAAAAACTTTTGCAAATCCAATGCCACTTCCATCTACGACAAAATCCAGATCTTTGGTATCTCCACGCCCAAGCAGTTGATCCCGCACATATCCGCCAACAACAAAAATATCGGTCTTTTGTTTAGACGCGACAGTCCCGATCGTTTTGAAGATGTCTTCTGTATTCATAACAGGTACGTCATCCCGAGCGACTGAAAGGAGTCGAGGGATCTCGTCACTTTAAGAGATTGCACTGGATCTCTCCACTCACCTTTGGGCTCGGTCGAGATGACGTGAACTAGGCTAAAAAAACCAATATCAACAAGCCAACCACAATCCGATACACGACAAACGGCAAAAACGAGTATTTCTGAATTATTTTCATGAGCCAATGAATGGCAAAAAAACCACTCACCATAGAGGCAACAAATCCTATCACAAGAGAGTGAATTTGTAAATCCAGAAGTCCGTACCTGAACAGTTGAAATACTTTCAATCCTCCAGCCATGGCGATAATTGGCACACTCATGAGAAACGAAAACTCTGCCGCGCTCTTCTTGTCAAATTTGGAAAACAGCCCCGCAGTCATGGTAATACCCGACCGCGACACCCCCGGAATTAATGCCACTGCCTGCGCGCACCCGATAAACAACGTTTGCTTCCAACCAATGGATTGAAGACTGGGAGATTGCGAATCCGGCTTCGCCGAATTCAAGACTAAAAGATTATTTTTGTGAAGATTATTGTTGTATCGGTCGGCAATATACAGAATGACGCCCCAAAAGATAAAGTTGAACCCAATCACTGCCGTAGATCGAATCTCTATCTGAACCACTTTCTGAAGCAAAAAACCAACGACAACAGCCGGAATCGTTGATAACAACAATAGCCACCCGAGACGGCGGGAAGTTAGAATCCGGAAGCTAGAATCCGGAATACTCATATCCGCGTGATTCGCGTCATCCGCATATAATCCGCGTATCTGTTTCATGCCTACAAAAATCTCCCAAAGTTTCTTCCGAAAGTAAAAAACGACTGCCACCAACGTCCCCACATGAAGCATCGCATCAAACGCCAACCCCTGATCTTCCCATCCAAACAACACCGGCAAAAACACAAGATGCCCGGAGCTGGAGATCGGAAGAAATTCAGTAAGGCCTTGGATGATGCCAAGAGTGAGAGCGTGGGGGATGGTCATGGAGAGTATTGTAGCAGAACACAAAAGAAAAAACCACCGTTGCCAGTGGTCTCCCATTCTTATCAAAATCTAATTCTCGAGACTCGGCAACACCTTCTTTGCCACATCTTCGGCACACTGATCACAAAAATCCCAACTCCCAAATCTATCTCTCAGCCCCTTGTCAGCAAAATCAAACCCACCACGTACAGAAACAGAGATCCAACCACGTTGGCCATCTTTTTGTTGCTTTCTGCATTTGTCACACCTGGTAATAGAAGACATACTACTTAGGTAGGTAAAAAACCAAACACTTTCTCTTCGAGCGCTTTCACACGTTTTTTCAACTTACCTGTCTCTTGCGCGTGAGCAACAAAATCTTCCTGTGTTCTCGTATCTATCTGTCCAACGGATTGTTCAAACGCATCGTGATCTGTCTTATTTGATGCAACACGTGTTATCACCCCACTCACTTTTTGATCCAATTCCATAAATTGTTCTTGCGTGACTGCATTGTCTTTAATGGCAATAACAACTTCAAGAACCTCGTCAATATCTTGCTTCGTTGCCATCTTTTCCTCTATATCAGAAACCTTTGTCTTCAAATCTGAAAGACCAGTCTTGAGACTTGTCACATCTGTCTTAAGACTTGTCACATCTGACTTGAGACCTTTCAATTCTGAAAGGATTTGGTCAAATTGTTGATTCTCTTGTTCCATATAAGTTGAGTATACGCTCGGAAAAAAAACAAGTCAAATGTGATCAATCATTCGAAATATCTACAACCCACCCCTATTTCTAATTTCAAATTTTTAAGGGAACACTTATGATCGCAGAGTGCTAATTTCCAATAACCAATTTCTTCAACTCCTCCACCTTATCAACATTTTCCCATGGAAATTCTGGTCTACCAAAATGTCCATACGCAGCGGTCGCGCGGTAGATAGGTCGTTTCAAATCAAGGGTCTGAATAATTCCTGCGGGTGTCAAATCAAAAACCGAACGAATTGCGGATTCAAGTTTTTCATGTGACACCTTGCCTGTACCAAATGTATCCACCATCACACTCACCGGCTCTGGATAGCCGATGGCGTACGAAAGCTGAACCTCGCATTTGTCCGCAAGATCAGCAGCAACAATGTTTTTGGCAACATAGCGCGCCATATAGGCACCTGATCGATCTTGTTTGTTTGGTACTTTTCCACTGAACGCTCCCCCACCATGACGACCCATGCCACCGTAGGTGTCCACAATAATTTTTCTCCCAGTCAATCCTGTGTCCCCATGCGGTCCGCCAATCACAAACTTTCCTGTTTCATTGATATAATATTTTGTATTCTCGTCAGCCAAATCACCAATGACAGAATCAATGACTTCACGCCTCACATCTTCACGTACTTTTGCAAGATCAATATCGTCATGTTGCGCGGCAATCACCACTGCATCCACACGCTTCACTTTTCCATCTTCATATTCCACCGTCACCTGTGACTTTCCATCTGGACGGAGAAATGGAAGGGTTCCATTCTTTCTTACCTCTGCAAGCTTGCGTGTCAATCCATGGGCAAGCATAATTGGCAGTGGCATCAATTCAGGTGTTTCTCTACAAGCAAATCCAAACATCATCCCTTGATCTCCCGCGCCCTGCGCTTTGTGCGGGTGACCTTCGGCTTCTTTTTCTCCCATCGCGATTTGAGGACTTTGCTCGTCTACCGCGACCATCACGCCACAACTTTTTGCGTCAATCCCAAATTCATCATCCGTGTATCCAATCTCGGTCAATACCTGACGAACAATTCCGGGAATATCCACATACGTTTTTGTGGTTATTTCTCCGCCAACGACAACGAGACCGGTAGTCGTAAAAACTTCGCAACAACACGCGCCATCAGGATCATCTTTCAAAACTGCGTCCAATACCGCGTCCGAGATTTGATCACAAATTTTGTCAGGATGTCCTTCGGTCACTGACTCCGAGGTAAAGAAGTATTTTTCTGCCATAAAAAAAGGCTAAAAGCCTTTGATAGAAGAAATATGTTGAGAAGTAACCCTACCGCACTAGGATAAACCTGCCAACATACAGCACCATCAACGACTTAGAATAAAGTAATAACACTATACACTGTCCCCACAGCAAATGCAAGCAACAGCATTGCTACAAGCCATAGCGTATGATGTAGACCAAATGAATTGTACACCAGATCACCACGCCGTTTTGCCGACCAATAGATAAGCACGGCAAGCGCCATTTCAATACTTACAAACACCCCACCAACGATATCCAACACCGCGACAAAATGGCGAGCTCCTGCAAAAAAAATGATTGCCGGTATACCAAGCACCATTGCTGTCGCAATCCGTCTTGGCACACGAAAATCCCAATGCATTGAATCACGCAATGAAAGCGCCAAAATCACAAAACTCGTCGCCATCGCCAATATAGCAAAAATATTTCCAAAAATGGTCATTGACGGGCCAATTGCTTGCCCAAGTCCCACCGTCGCGACTTCGCTTGTTCCCAATCCTGTCACACCGACGACCACGACAGAAAAACTCAAATACACTGCCATGATAATAAAACTGGAAATGACAATCGCGCGTTTGAAATCTTTTTTTCTGTTTGCAAGAAGTGTATGCGCTTCAGGGATAGCATTGATACCGGAAAACGCAAACAACACAATACCATACGGGAAAAAAAGAAGCGCGGGATTGAAATAGGAAAAATGTGGGAATGCCATGTGAGGAACACTCACCCCAGCTATCAATAATACCACGAGGAGAATGGCAAACGTGAGCCACAATTCAACGGATTTTATTGTTTGGATTCCGAGAGAAACCAAAACAGCGCCAGCAAAAAAGAATAACAAACTCCATACAAGTGATGAACCGCCAAACAATCCTGCCAATGCCTCTCCCTCTCCAATCATATACGCCAAGAGAGCGCCAAAAACAGAGGTATAAAAAACCGCTGTCATCAAAAATTGACCAAACTGTCCCAGATATTTTCGCGCGAGCCCTGACATTTGCAGGGGCTGACTTGTTCGAGATGCCACTTCTCCAAGCAACAGATTGAGTCCCATGAGCAGAAAACCTATGACAATAATATATACAATCCCAAGCACAATACCAACTCGCGCAATCGCGTATGGCATAGCAAGTACTCCTGCCCCAATAGTGCTACTCACAATCAATGCCACAGCCTGCCACATGGACAATTCACGACGAAACACCCCGAGATGTGGAATGACCGGTGTTTCTATTTTCCTTTGAAAACTATTCATACTGATAATATGTGTACTACTCAAAAGATTAAAAAATTTCCGTCCGCCTCTGACGGTCTAAGATTGAAAGATCCATTGTTGAGTGATTGAACCACCAGACAGACCAATCTTTCAATCTTGACATTCATTTATTTCATCGCTTCACGTCGCATCTCCTCCGGATACTTCTCAATCGCGTACCGCAACGCCGTTCTCGGCATAGTGTCTTTATATTCTATCACAAAATTGAATATTTCGGCAGGAAAAATTTTTGACGCTTCTTTCAGCATCCAGCCATACCCTTTTTGCACCAAATCATCTTGATCCATACACAAAACTTCTGCTGTTTCAAAAATCGGTTTGAGAAACACGCGCTTTTGCTTTGTGGAAAGGGTAGGCGAATGCATGGGATGAATGAGAATCACCGCAGACGCGCGACGGAGCCAGCGATTCTTTGACGTCCGCCATGCGTGTACTCGCGGAAGCAATGAAACATTCCTCGTCACCACTGAACCAAATACGTGCGTACAAAAATCATCACAAAACGCCCAATTATCCACATATGTTTTGAGCCAGCGTTCAAAGCGCGAAAAATCTTTTATGGTCAAATCCTTTTCCATCATTCGCGCCCATTGAAACGCAATCAATGTCTCCTCAAACGTCCTCCGCTCCAGCAACATCTCGCACAAAGCAAACGTACGTTCTTTTTTCATCCGTATATCAGGAATACCTGCCTGATGGTCAGGCATCTCCGTTATCCATAATTTTTTCCAAAACTCTCCTGCAATCCTCCGAACAACAGGCGTCCTCACGCCAAGTGGATGCACCGGCTCATGAAAAAAATTGACTGATCCCTTTTTATATACTCGGTCAATATTCTCCAAAAGCTCCTTTCTCATTTTTAGAATAATACGATCCATATTGAACATCATTACCCTTTAGATATTACTCTTTACAACGTCACGAACAATCTCCCAATACCGCGCGTCCCCATTCACTTTTCTCATAAAATACCACCACTCCACTCCCCACAAATAGACTCTGGACGCGCCAACACGCTCTGCGTATTCAATATGTTTTTGCAATCGCTCTGGATTCATGGTTTTTTCTTGCTCTTCTATGGTTGCTTCAAGTGGGGAAGAATGAGTAAACCATGGTTCAGCTTGTAATTCCGCAACAAAAAAATTTTGGTATTCCACCCCCCACAACATTGCTTTCAAACGATAAAACCCTGCAGGAAGCCAATCATAGGTGAACGTCCATCCATATTTGTTCTGCACAATACGATACAACGTCGTTCCAAAAATATCTGAAAGTTTTGATGGCGTACGCCATGTGGAAAGTTCACCGCTGTCAGTCATGACAATGCGATGATTGGGATCTTGTTTTCTCACTCGTTCAAGCTCATCATACACCGCGCGCTCATCAAATCGCGCGCAATCTCCAAATTTAAAATTGATAAACGCTTCATTCTCCACCTGCCACAATTCAAGCGCGGGATGATCGCGATAGGTATTCACCACGCGATCCACATAGAGAAGCAAATGTGTTTTGGATTCTTCACGTGTCTTCTCGTTCACCCACTCCGGCACATGACATTCGGGCCAACGTGGCGCTTTCTGTCCCACCACGAGGAGAACCTTTGCGTCATATTTCTCTGCCTCATCCATCATGAAGTCTACATCAGAAAAATCCCACACGTTTTCTTCCTTCTCCACCTGATTCCACATCGCGGCAATACGAACATACTTCGGATTCAACTCTTTGAGCATCACACTATATGTCTCCTTCCAATCCAAACCGAGTGATTCAGCATGATTTTGATTAAAACTCATACCATACTCAACGGGAAATCTTTTTCTACCGAACAACCAAAAAATGAGCCATATAGTAGCTACAATAAATAGTATAATTATGAGCATTTTTACTAGTTTCATATATTTTCATGATGCATAATGCAGATAACATGACTCAATGTATCGTGTTATCTGCATCGTGTGTCATATCAGAAAACAAACAGAGCTGAACCCACAACTACCAAGATCAAAGCCACCACCTGCACCACCACTTCCCTCCTCGTAAACACTTCCTGAAACACGCGTGGAACAAATTTGGTCAAGAGCAGAACGAGCAAAAACATGAGCACATATTGAATCCCTGCCATCGCATTGACGAGTGTCACGCTTCCAACCGCAATCGCATACTGAATCAGGACAATGCCAAGTACGGAAAGCATTTTGTCTGAAACCACAATCGCCATTGCGTGCCGTTTGGCTTCGGTCTTTGGCGCGTCTTTCTTGTCTCGCGGTTTGAAAGATCGACGAACCGACGGAAACAAGAGCAAAAACAATCCCACCAACCCGGTCGTCGCGCGCGTCCATGCAAATCCAGTGATGAATGGGTAGAGTGAATATATATATTTTGCGGACACATGCGACACGGCAAAAAGCATTCCTGAAACAATCGCCCACACAAAACCCACATGAAATCCATTGTGCTTCCTACTTTTTTCAAATGAAAGCATAAGCGATGCAACAAGGAGTACACCCATCCCCACCATCTGCACCGAGGATAATGATTCCCCAAGAAATTGCGAGGAAAACCAAAATGTCCCCATCAATACGACCGCGCCAATAAATGGTGAGATGTGACTGGTCTCTCCATATTTGAGCGCGATGAACATGAATAACATCGCAAATCCAAAACTGATACCGGAAACCAATGCCCACACCCAATCAACACCGTGCAACACCCCTCCACCAAACGGCAACAACACAAGCGCTCCAAACAAAAAAATAGTGGAATAAAACGCGTACACCACAGGCTTCCCTACCGACTTGGTGAGAATAAATTTGTCCATGATAAACACCACGGCAAGGAGAGTGTATCCGATGAGGGCGATGAGAAACCACATACTCAATATTCAAAAAATACTATTTTTACAACAAATGTACATCCTCAATCTCGCTTCGCTTCCCTCTCAAAACAATATCTTCAATATGATATGCCCCCATTCGTGGCGCGTCAAGAAATCCATGAAGCGCTGCTTCGGCGAGCCAACCAGACGCAAGCCAATCAAAAAGCCACTCATGCGTATATCGCGGATCTTCTTGTTCAAATCCCGCGCCAATCGCGTGAAGCCACGCACTGTTGAATAATTCCTGCGATCCGATCGGTGGCGCCATGATGATAGGAAGACCGAGCGCGGAATAAAATGACAATTCACTTGGTTTGGTCCACAAAATATCTGTAGATAAAAGTATTTTGTTAAATTCTTTGAAATACTCGGACTTGTGTTTTGCATAGAGAATACAAACACTGCCACCATGTTTTTTCTCCAGATGTAATTTTCCCACTGCTTCAAGATAATACCGATACACATCATTGCGCGTTCCTGCCACGAGATTCAAAATAATCTTTCCTTCGTCAATATAGGTATGAAGACTTTTCAAAATTGTCACCCCAATATCTTTTTGCGCTCCAGCGCCACCGACCGCAAACGTAATCGTGAGCGGGTGACGCGCGTCAAGCTTGCAAAATTGACTCCCCAAATTTTCTTCAATCGTTTTTTTGTATTTTTTTTGAAACTTCCCGTGTGGGTCAAGATTGCTGATACGACACCCCAATGATTGCTTCAAAATATGCAAGCCGTTGCCTCCAATGTTCTCTTTTGGCAATGGAAAGCCGGTCACAAAAATATTTTCTTCCTTGACACCATACAGTTGCAAACGTTGCTTGACCCGTTTGTTTGGCGCAAGATATTTGATACGAGTCTTTTTTGGATTGAGAGGCGCCCACGCCCTGCTAATATCTGTGTCTGTACACACACAATAAATATCTCCCTTATACCCATGTTCTTCCGCAAAAAATGCGGGGATAAAAAAAGTGCTGACGAGTGGGAGTGGTTTCTTGTTTAATGTATCAATCAAATGTTTTCCCCACCCTCGCCCAATCATGCGGTAGATAGAACGCAACTGCACGGTTGATCTGGACAAATCCCGCTTGGGATAAAACGGTTCAATCCGTTGGATATAATCCATGAATTGAAAAATTGGATGTCCAATAAGAGGTACTTTTTTGAGTCTGGAAATCGTTTCATAAATTTTTCTACTCCCCATCCATCTATTTTTATCTTTGCGAGGAATACCTGCATAATTGTTTGCGGTAATAATCTCGGCACTTCCCCACCCAACAGGCGTCCCTGCCATATCTTGGAGAGGGTCAGCCGCACGCTGGTGTCCATATCCCATGTCAACCGTGATAACGTAGGCGTTTGAATAGTGGTCTATGTGTATTTTTTTTGGCATACAAAAAAAGAATGTGATAGGGATGAGTATATCACATTCTTGTATATTTTGCTCAAAAAATCTCAAAATACGTATTGCAGGCGCGGTAGGAATCGAACCTACGCAATTGGTTTTGGAGACCAATGTACTACCATTA
>Ga0066639_10000921_pt1 | contig 26314 bp, 24 predicted proteins | sample CryGeyCG2114_010_2_FD_59504 | JGI IMG/M metagenome (GOLD analysis project Ga0066639, IMG submission 59504) | Groundwater microbial communities from aquifer - Crystal Geyser CG10_big_fil_rev_8/21/14_0.10 | ecosystem: Environmental > Aquatic > Deep subsurface > Groundwater | place: USA: Utah...
CCCTATGAAAGAGAAATCTTTGTCTAAAGACATTGAATTTTATGCTAAGTCTCGCGAGCTTGATTGGGTAACGGGTGCTTTTTTTATGATAAAAAAACAAGTTTTAAATGAAATTGGTGAATTTGATCCTGAATATTTTATGTATACAGAAGAAGTCGATTTGTGTTACAGAGCCAAGAAAAAAGGGTGGAAGGTCTGGTATGTTCCTCAGTGGAAAATCACTCATGACGGAGGCGTCAGCGGGACAAAGGAATTTTCGGTTTTGTCGGAATTCAAGGGAGTTAAAACGTTTTATAAAAAACATTACCCAAAATGGCAATATCCAATAGCTAGAGTCTTATTAAAAGTTGGAGCATTGGGTAGAATGATATTGTTTGGGCTACTAGAAGGCCCAAGGAGTGCAAAAATATATGCAAAAGCTTTTATTATCGCTTAGTAAATTATCAGGTAACAGTTTGAAGTATGTTGTTGCCGCAATATTAATTGGGGTCCCATTGTATCCAAAATTTCCCTTTATCAGTATTCCAAAGACCCAAGTTTCAATACGCCTTGAAGATTTATTAATATTTTTGGCTTGTGTGGTATTTGGATTAGCAATTTTGCCTAAAATAAACGATTTTTTAAAGAATAAAATTAGTCGTGCATTCTTTTTGTTCTGGGCAATAGGAATTGTTTCTGTTTTAACTGCAATTCTTGTAACTCAAAATGTGATCACTCAAATAGCAATTCTACATTGGGCAAGAAGAATTGAGTATATGGTTTGTTTTTTCATAGCAGCATATTCAATTAAAAATAGAGATGATCTTGTTTTTTATTTGAAGATTATCTTACTGGTTGTGATTGGAGTATTCGTCTATGGACTTGGACAGAAATATTTTAACTGGCCTGTAATCACTACTCAAAATAGCGAATATGCAAAGGGTGTTGCTTTAAACTACATGCCCGGTGGACATCTTGTTTCGACGTTCGCGGGTCACTATGATATGGCTTCATACTTGATTTTAGTGATGCCCGTTTTTTATGCGATAGCATTTTCTGGCAAGAAGGCTTTAAATGAATTGAAACTTTTCAAAAGTGCCAGTTTTTCTAGGTTTTTTGTGTTGGTAGTGATTGTTGCTGGGTATTGGCTACTAGTAAATGCCGCTTCAAGGATTTCTATAGTTTCATATATTGGAAGTATGAGCTTCATATTTTTATTGATTAAGCGATATAAATTAATTCCTGTCTTTCTAATTCTAAGCATACTTTTTATTGGTACGTCTTCTAATTTGATTGATAGGTATGTCAGAATTTTTACAGTTGCGCTCGAAAAGATAAGTGTTAGCGAAAATATTACTATTTATGCTGCTGACAATGCAGAAACAATAGAAAGATTAGAAAGAGAAACCCCAACTCCCACTCCAACTCCAGTGTTTGAAGATAGATCAACTTCGATAAGGTTAAATGTCGAGTGGCCAAGAGCTGTACGCGCATTTACTAAAAATCCACTTTTAGGTACGGGGTATTCATCGATTACACTGGCTACTGATAACGACTACTTGAGGATGATTGGTGAAGTTGGATTACTCGGAGTTGGTGCGTTTTTCTTAGTAATCTACCGGGTGTTTTTGGAAATCATAAAAGCAGTTAGAAAGATGGAAACTAACACAGTTGAGAAAATATTTTTACTTTCCTTAATCGCTGCTTTACCTGGTATATTTCTAAATATGGTTTTTATCGATTTATTGGAGGCATCAAAATTTGCTATTTCGTTTTGGTTAATGCTTGGCCTTGGAGTTGGTGTTATTAGAAATCAAACATGGTTAAAAAAATAAAAAACATAATCAGAAGTAAAAAATTTGAGCTTTTTGTTTTGTTTATTGTTTTGGTTGGTGCTTTCGGGGTTAGATTATATAAAATACAAAATCCAATTGCTGATTGGCACTCATGGAGGCAAGTCGATACTGCTTCAGTATCAAGAATTTATGTTCAGAATGGGATAGATTTGTTGAAACCGAGATATTACGATATTTCAGTCCTTCAGACTGGATATCAAAACACCAATGGATACAGGTTTGTAGAGTTCCCAATTTATAATTTGATTCATGTTGTTTTGTACCAAAATTTCCCTCAGCTTGATTTTGTAGTTTGGGGAAGACTGGTATCAGTGATGGCTGCAATGTTAACTGCGGGCTCTCTTTATTACATCGGTAAGAATTTATTTAATAAGTGGATTGGTTTGTTGTCGGCATTTTTTTATAGCTTTATTCCTTTTAATATTTATTTCACCAGAGTAATACTACCGGATCCACTTGCCGTTGCGTTTGCTGTACTTTCAGTGTGCTTGTTTGTGGAATATGTGCAAAAAGAAAAACGTCTAATGCTTTTTGCCTCTGCGGTATCCTTTTCATTTGCAATGCTCGTTAAACCAACTGCATTTTTTTACGCGGTTCCTATTACATATTTGGCTGTACGAAAATTTGGAATTTTAGGAATATTTAAAAACAAGTCACTTTTATTGAGTCTTGATATTGCCTTGATCCCGGTATTTTTATGGAGAGCATGGATGAATCAGAAACAATATTTGGTTGGCATACCATATAACCAGTGGTTGTTTAATGGGGATGGTATCCGATTTAGACCTGCATATTTCCGTTGGATTTACGGTGAAAGGTTGGGAAGATTAATTTTGGGTATTTGGGGGTTGATTCCAGTTTCTTACGGATTGTTTGTCGTTTCGAAAGTTAAAAAATACAAATATTTTTCCCAAGCTTTTCTTTTTGGGGCATTTTTGTTTGTAACTATTTTTGCAACGGCGAACGTTCGGCATGATTATTATCAAGTTTTTGTGGTTCCTCCGGTTGCCTTAATTTTGGGTATTGGTGTTTATACTTATTGGCAAAGTGCAATTGGACATAAGTTGTTGACTCGTTTGTTTTTGATATTTTCAATCGGAATGATGTTTTTGATGGGTTATGATTTGGTGAAGGGAGACTATAACATTAATCATTATGAAATTGTCACAGCAGGCGAGGCTGCTAATAAATTGTTACCCAAAGACGCAAAAGTAATTGCTCCTTATAATGGCGACACCGCATTTTTGTACCACACACAGCGTTTCGGCTGGCCAATAGTCGATAGGAGCATTGATGAAATGATTGATCTTGGAGCAGATTATTACGTTTCAGTAAACACTGGGGACACAGATTCCGTGAATTTCAAAAAAATGTTTAAAACAGTTGAAGAAACTGGGGACTACATAATTCTTGATTTACACGAAAGAATAGAACTAGAAGAATGAAAATATTAATGTTGGTTCCATTTTTGCCCAATACATCGACTTCAGGAGGGCAAACTCGTTGGTATAACATAATAAAATACATGTCTGAGGATCACGATATTACACTTTTTTCGTTGATCAAAGATGATTCAGAAAAAAAATTTATTAAACCACTTGAGAAATATTGTAAAAAAGTAAGAGTTTTTAAGCGTACAAAATCTCCTTGGGCAATTAGAAATTTATTTTTAACTGCATTTAGCTTCTACCCGCTTTTGGTTATTAGAAACTGGTCTCCAAGAGAAAAAAAGGCGATTGAAAAAGAATTGAAGCGAGAAAAATATGACCTTATTCATGCAGAAACTTTCTATGTTATGCCACATATTCCAAAGACTAGCGTTCCATCTATTATGGTCGAGCAAACAATAGAATACCAAGTTTATAAGCATTATGTTGATAATGAGGTCCCTTGGTTTTTGAGACCAATTCTTATGATCGATGTTATTAAACTAAGATTTTGGGAAACCTATTTCTGGAAAAAAACAAATAAAGCAGTTGCTGTTTCTGAAGACGACAAAAAAATTATGCAAAGTTTGGTTCCAGGGTTAGAAGTTGATGTAATTCCGAACGGAGTTGATTCAGGACATTATAAAATTAAAAAAGCTGCAAAAAAATCACCTCCAAGAGTTTTGTATGGCGTTTCGAACTTTGAATGGCTTCAAAACCAAGAAGCAGCTGAGATATTGATATATAAAGTTTGGCCAGAAGTTAAGAAGAAAATCAAAGAGAGTAAGCTTTGGATTGTAGGAAGAAAAATTCCTGAAAAGTTTGTCAATTTGGCAAAAGAAAATGATGACATTGAAATAACTGAATCTATCAAAGACCCCCGCGTTGCATATCAAGCCGCAACTGTAATGGTTACCCCAATTCGTGGTTCAGGTGGAACAAGACTAAAAGTTTTGGAAGCAATGGCAGCAGGATTACCAATTGTTTCAACAAGTGTTGGTGTAGCCGGGTTAGGAGTTAAGGACGGCATCCATGCTTTGGTAGGAGAAAACCCAAAAGAATTGGCCAAATTAACAGTTAATTTATTAAAAGACGTAAAACTGGCTAGGAGAATTGGAAAAAATGGTCAGAATTTTGTGGAGAAAACATTTGATTGGAAGGTTTTAGTAAAGCTCCACGACAAGATTTACAAAGAAATAACCAATGTCTAAAAAGATAGATTTATCCATTGTTATTGTTAGCTACAACACAAAAGAATTATTAAGAAATTGTTTAAATTCTATCAAGAAATGTCAGAATGAAGTTAGTTCTGAAGTCTTTGTTTCGGATAATGTTTCAACCGATGGCAGTGTTGAGATGTTAAAAAGGGGATTTAAATGGATAAATCTAATAGAGAATAATGAGAATCTTGGATTCGCAAAAGGAAATAATGTTGCAAAAAAATATGTTAAAGGGAAATATATTTTGTTTTTAAATCCTGATACTGAAATTTATAAAGAAGTTCTAAAAAAATCTATTAATTATCTTAAAGGTAACCCAGATGTTGGCGCCTTGGGTTGTAAATTGGTATTACCAAACGGAGAGCTTGATCGAGACGCGAGAAGATCTTTCCCGAGTCCATGGGTTACAATAACTCACCTTTTGGGATTGGACAAGATGTTTCCAAAAAGTAAATTATTTGCAAAATATTGGTATGGGTATTTAAACCCAGACAAATTACACGAAGTTGATAGTCTTCAAGGGGCGTTTTTCCTAACTTATAAAAATATCTTAGATAAGATTGGGTGGTTTGATACTGATTATTTTTTGAACGGTGAAGACATAGATTTGTCTTGGAAAATAAAGAATTTAGGTTACAAATTAATTTATTTTCCTGAAGTAAAAGTATTACATGTTAAAAAAGCCAGCAAAAGAAGTAAAAAAAATATCAAACAAACTCTTGCTGGTGTGAACGCTATGGAGCTGTTTTATAAAAAACACCTTTGGAAGAAAAATAATTTAGTTATGAATTATTTAGTATTAATTGGAATTAATGTTTTAAAAATAATTCGTTTAATTAAAGTGTATATTTCATGAAAATCGTAATAGACGCAAGATTGTATGGAATTGAAAACGGTGGCCTGGGTCGTTATTTAGTCAATTTAATAGATCAAATTTCCAAGCTTGATAAGGAGGACAAGTTCATAGTTTTGTTGAGAAAAAGATATTATGACAGTCTTAAATTTCCAGAAAATTGGAAAAAAGAGTTGATAGATTTCCGTCACTATTCCTTAAAGGAACAAATTGAATTGCCACGTAAATTGAAATCTCTAAATGCTGACTTGGTCCACTTTCCACACTTTAATGTCCCCGTAATGTTCACTGGGGATTTTATAGTCACTATTCACGATCTTTTGATGCATAAATCAAAAGGCAGAGATGCAACCACGCTGCCAAAACATTTATATTTTTTAAAACGAGTAGGATATAAAAAGGTTTTTAGTAAAGCTGTTTATGATTCCAAAAAAATAATTGTTCCAAGTAAAACTGTTAAAGCAGATCTTTTGAAAGAATATAAAGTTGATAAGGAGAAGATTGAAGCTATCTATGAAGGCTTAGATCAAAATATTGTTAAACACAGTGGTATAAGGACAATTAAACGACAGTACAAAATTGAAAGAGACTACTTCATTTATGCAGGGAATGCATATCCACATAAAAACCTAGAAAGGGCGATTGAAGCAATGGCATTTTTAAATAATGGAAAAAGTAAAAAAGTATATTTACTAATTTCAACACCCAAGAATGTGTTTGTTCAAAAACTACAAGATCAAATTAAAAAATTAAAAGCTGAAGATTCGGTTAAAATTTTAGGGTTTGTACCCGATCGAGAACTGGGTGTTTTGATTCGAAATTCTATCGGATTTTTATATCCATCCTTACAAGAAGGTTTTGGCCTTCAAGGTTTGGAAGCTATTGCCAACGAAACTTTATTAGTAGCTTCGGATATTCCAGCCTTCAAAGAGGTTTATAAAGACAATGCGATTTACTTCAACCCTTTCGATTTTTCATCGATAGAAAAGGCAATGTCAGATGCAATCGAAATGCCTGCTGCTAAAAGAAAAAAAATAATTAAAAAAGCGGTTAAATTTATTCAAAGATATAGTTGGGAAGAAAATGCTAAAAAAACTATTGCGATTTATCATGGAACATGAAAGTGGCTCTTGTGTATGATCGGGTAAATAAATGGGGTGGTGCGGAACGTGTACTTCTTGCCTTGAATGAACTTTTCCCTAATGCTCCGCTTTATACTTCTGTTTATGATTCAGCGAATGCCGATTGGGCAAAGGTTTTCCCTAAAGTTAAAACTTCTTTTTTGCAAAATATTCCTTATGCAAAAAATAATCATGAATATTTGGCACCACTAATGCCAGTTGCTTTCGAAAACCATAGTTTTGATGACTACGATTTAGTGGTTAGTGTAACCAGTGAGGCAGCGAAAGGCATTATTACAAACTACAACACTAACCATATCTGTTATTGTCTGACCCCCACGCGATATTTGTGGAGTGGATATGAAGATTATTTTCACTCCAAATATAAAAAGATTTTATCAAAACCTATTGTAAATTATTTAAGAAACTGGGATAAGAAAGCTGCACATAGACCGGATCATTTGCTCGCGATTTCAACGGAGGTTAAAAACAGGATTGATACTTATTATCAGCGTGATTCTGAAATTATTTTTCCTCCGGTCGATTTAGAAAAATTCTCAAAATTTAAAAAACGCGATTTTGGAGATTATTATTTATTTGTTTCGAGATTAGTTCCATACAAGAGAGCAGACCTTGTAGTTAAAGCTTTTAACAAGTTGAATAAAAAGTTGATAATTATCGGTGAGGGCAAGGAAAAAAGTAGATTGGTCGCAATGGCAAAACCAAACATTGAATTTTTATCACGATTGACAGACAGTGAATTGGCCGATTACTATGGTAACAGTAGAGCCTTAATATTTCCTCAATATGAGGATTTTGGTTTGGTAGCTGTTGAAGCTCAAGCTTTGGGCACTCCTGTGATCGCTTATAGAAAGGGCGGATCACTGGATACAGTTGTTGACCATAAGACAGGGCTTTTTTTTGACAATCAAAACGAAGAAAGTATAATTGATGCAATTAAGCGTTTTGAGAAATTGAGTTTTAGTAAAAGTGAAATCCAAAAGAATGCACGAAGATTTTCAAAAAGAAATTTTCAAAAAGAATTTATAAAATTAATCGAAGATGTCACCAGATAAATATAGTAATCATTTGTTTGCTCTTATCTTGGCTGGTGGTGGTGGGACTCGTTTGTGGCCTAAATCTCGAAACAAAACTCCAAAGCAATTCTTAAAATTGTTTGAAAATACAACATTAACTCAAGTTACGGTCAAGCGCTTTGAGAAAATGCTACCGATGGAAAAGATTTTTATAGTTACCGTATCTCATGAGTACAAAAAAGAGATATTGAGAGAGATTCCAAAGTTTAAATCTGAAAATATTATCGTTGAACCTGCTCGTCGCGATACGGCCCCAGCGCACGGCATCGGTGCAGCATATATTCATAAAATGGATCCCGACGCTGTCATAATAACTGAAGCAGCGGATAGGCTTGTCAAACCTGTTTCTAGATATTTATCGACACTTAAAGCTGCCGCAAAAATCGCATATGAAAAACACATGTTTGTAACTGTTGGAGTTGAACCAAGGTACCCACATACAGGTTATGGACATATAAAGCGCGGCAAGAAAATAGATCAGGTTAATAGAAAAAATTTTTATAAAGTCGAAAAGTTTGTTGAGAAGCCACCTCTTTCTTTGGCTAAAAAGTATACTGCTTCAGGAAATTATTACTGGAATGCTGGTCAGTTTGTTTGGCGAGCCGATGATATTTTGGAAGCTATTGGTAAATATGAAACTAAAATTGCACGAAATATGGAGCGAATCTCAAAGGCTATTGGCACTAGTGAAGAAAACCATGTTGTTCAAAAAGCTTATAAAGCGATGCCAAAGATTTCAATTGATTACGCAGTGGCAGAAAAGGCAAAAAATATGGTCCTTGTAGTTGCGAGCTTTTTTTGGACAGACATAGGGGATTGGAAGGAAGTTTGGGAAAATCTCAAAAAAGATGAAGTTGGAAATGTAATCATTGATGGAGATGAACCAGGCGGAGAAGTTATAAATATTGACACTTCAGATGCTCTTATACATATGGACGGAAGAATGATTGCCATAATAGACGTTGACAATGTTGTTGTGGTGGACACTAAAGATGCCTTGTTGATTTGTAGTAAGAGTCGAGCTCAAAATGTAAAACAGATTGTTAATATTCTAAAGGATCAAAAGCGAACTGAGCTTTTGTGATACAATCCTACCTGCCCGGTATGTATTTTGTAATAAAACGAACTATAGACTTAGTAGGAGCAACGTTATTATTGCTCCTGTTTTCACCTGTGCTGACTCTGTCTGCAATTGCTATCAAGCTTGACACCAAGGGTCCAATTTTTGCAAAAACACCTAAACGTGTCGGCCAAGAAGGCCGGCTTTTTTTTCCGTTTAAACTTCGATCTATGGTTGTGAATGCGCATAGATTATTAAGAACAGATCCAAAATTTAAAAAACTTTACGAAGAATATAAAAAATCTAGTTATAAACTCCACAATGATCCGAGAGTGACGAAAGTCGGAAAGTTTTTAAGGAAACATTCGATTGACGAGGTTCCTCAATTAATCAATGTTCTCAAAGGAGACATGAGTATCGTCGGTCCAAGGCCGTATTACCCAGATGAGCTTCGTGATCAACAAAAAAAATATCCCAAGACAAAAAAGATGGTCAAAGAGGTCTTGTCAGTAAAGCCAGGTATTACTGGTTATTGGCAAGTGACCGGTAGAAGTGAGGTTAATTTTGACAAAAGAATCGAAATGGATGCCTATTATGCTAGAAAAAAGTCCATATTTTTGGATATTTTGATTCTTCTCAAAACTCCTTGGGCAATGATTTCTGGAAAGGGTGCAGTTTAGTGTAAAATATTTAATGTATGCAGGAAAACGATATTCCTCAAATAAATCCACAGTCAATCTTAGACCCACCTCAAATTAAGCTCAATACAGCTGCTGAGGAAGGTGCTGGTAATATGGTAGAATCTAATCCGCGAAAAATGATAAAACCAATTAAATTTGGGGGGCGTGGCTTTAAACTGAATTTTGCTATGTCGCCGAAGAAAAAGAAAATATTTTTGGGAGTTGGTGGATTTTTGTTGTTAATAGTGATTTTCCTTGTCGTTTTTGGATTGATACCAGCTCTCAATATTTATAACAAAGGTAAAACTTTAGCGGATTCTGCAAAGAAAGTCCAAGCAGCTGTCGATTCTCAAGATATAAATGTTGTTGAATCTCAATTACAAAGTTTCAAGGGTGATCTAAAGGATTTTGACAGTGCATTTATGAGATTGTCGTGGACTAAAGTTTTACCGTGGGTTGGTGGTTATTGGCGAGATGGTGAGGCTGGTTTAAATGCTGCTGGATATGGAATAGAGGCTGCTGAAATAGTAATTGAAACCGTTAAACCATATGCAGACATTGTTGGATTTGCAGGCCCGGACTCAAATACTGCTCAGAGTGGTGAAGATACTGCAAATGACAGGATAGAGTTTTTGGTGGAAACTGTTGCAAGTGTAATTCCTAACATAGACAAAATCTCTGAAAAGGCGAAGCTTGCTCAATCCGAAATTGACAAGATAAACGTTGGTCACTATCCAGAGGAATTTCGCGGAATGAAAGTAAGATCTAAACTCCGTGAAGTTATTGATTTATCCAATGAGGCAACTAATTATGTTTCACAAAGCAAGAAACTATTAGAAGCCACTCCATATCTTATAGGAGCAGATGATACTCGCACATATTTGTTGATATTTCAAAATGATAAGGAGCTTAGGCCTACTGGCGGATTCATCACAGCATATTCAATAGTTAACGTTAGTGATGGAAAATTTGAACCAGTGATTTCAAGCGATATTTATAATTTAGATAATAATTACACTCCATCGATAAAATCTCCAGATATTTTTGCAGATTATTTGCAGGGGATTTATGTAGCCAATCCAAAATTCAGATTGAGAGATATGAATTGGTCTCCAGATTTTAGGGATAGTATGGAAACATTTTTAGCTGAAGCCAAAAAAGCAGGAATTCAGGACATTGATGGAGTAATTGGGGTTGACACTCAGGTTGTTGTAAATATTTTGGATGTTATCGGTCAAATTGGTGTGCCAGGTTTTGGTAATTTCAGTTCTGAAAATGATCCAAAATGTGATTGCCCCCAAGTAGTTTATGAGCTTGAAAGTTTTGCAGACGTTGAAGGCCCGGTAGTTTGGAGTGAAAATGAACCTGGCAAAATTGTTTTTGCCCCAGAAAACTATGACAATAGGAAGAAAATTGTAGGGCCTTTGATGAATTCTATTTTGAGTAACGCCTTGGGGCAGCCAATGGAAAAATTGCCGGGACTTTTTGAAGCGGCTTGGAAGTCGGTCACTGAAAAGCATGTTGCATTTTATTTATTTGATGAGAATGCGCAAGCTGGAGTTGAAGAATTTGGTATTGCTGGAAGAATTGAAGATTATGACGGCGATTATTTGCATGTGAATGATGCAAACTTGGGTGGAAGGAAATCAAATCTTTATGTAACCCAAGAAGTTGACCAGCAAGTTGATATTGCTAAAGATGGCACTGTTACTAAAACTTTGACATTGTCTTATAAAAACCCTCAAAGCTACGACGGTTGGTTAAATTCCGTGATGCCTAATTGGGCTAGAGTTTATGTACCTAAAGGCTCAGAGCTAATTTCAGTAGAAGGATTTGAGGACCAAGGGGAAACTTACGAGGATTTGGGTAAAACAGTGTTCTCTGGTGGATTTAAATTGCGACCGGAAGGGGCCGCAAAGATTACAATTAAATATAAATTGCCGTTCAAAGTTGATGATCAATATAAATTGTTTGTGCAGAAACAGCTTGGAAAAGATAAACCGCTTTATACAATTACGGTTGGGAAACAGCGAGAAGACTTATTCCTCAAAACCGACAAAGAATTCAAATTCTCCATATAATTTGGTATTATAGGGCAACGTTCTTTACATATTGAATAATGGAGTAGTATCGTGGACGAAAAAGTTCGACCAATTGGTTTTTGGAAGAAGTTGCTGATAGTTGTATTAACAACAACTGCATCTTATTTTTTGTTGGCGACAGCTGATGCTCACAATCATAAGTTTACGAGTTATGATCTAGCGCTGAACTTTGTATTTGCAATTGGATTCACATATGCGTTGTTTTTCAGTCTGCAATCTCTGGAGACTGAATGGTCAAGGAACGGTGAAGCAGTTCTGATTCAGGGCTGTATACTTACTTTGACCACACTCGTAATGTCAAGCTTGTTTCTGGTAATGCTCGATTGGAGCAGACATTATGGAATACAGACCTGGTGGGCCTTTCCCATCGCTGTTTTGCTTGTAACTTTTATCGGTGTTCTAATTATGCTTTTTACCGATTGGCTAGATGACAGATTTCCTGTGGTTGTAGAAAAGGGGAACAACAATGGGTGACGGTGAATCAAGTGGATTTGCAGAGATTATAGATGAGAATCTGCCAAAAAAACGAAAGAACGACCAGGAGGCAGAAAACGAAGATGATTTCGATAAGCCAGGTGTTTATACTCGTTTTTACCACATTGGCTTTGTTGTGACTGTTGGCTTATTGTTCGGCATTTTCTTGGGGATGTATCTTGACTCTTTTGTTCACGAAAGGATGGATAATTTATATTTTATCGGAATGGCGGTCTGCGTGTTTTTGAGTGGAGTTGTGATACGGAATATCTCTCAGGAATATGCAGAGTGGCCGTTAGAAATGCTCAGAAAAACACAGATTTTAGCCTTTTGGTCATGCTTAATAAGTATCGTCATTGGTTTGTTTACAATGATGCTTATTGACGTTTTCAACCACGTTGATGATCCGACAAATGCAATTGTATACGCAGCGATCATAGTGTTGTTGACTATGGGCGAGGTTGTGGTATTTAGTTATGCACTAGAATAATTTTTTCCCTCGGGGGTTTCTTTAAAAGAGAAATTTCCCGGGGGATTTTTTTTGGGGTAAAATGCTTTATATGACCGGAAGATATTCTGATCAGGGAATAATTTTATCTAAAAAAGATTTTTCAGAAGCTGATCGTATTTTAGTTTTGTTTTCTAAAAAAAACGGCCGTGTTTCTTTGATGGCGAAGGGAGTTAAAAAACTAAAAAGCCGAAAACGAGGCCATCTTGAGGTGTTCAATGAAATAAAGTTCAGCGCCAGTGAAACGAAAGGTATGGATATTGTTACAGATGTTGAAAAAATTGATAATTTGGAATTTAAAACTTTAAACAAAATTAGTTTGGCTTATTATTTTGTTGAAATAGTTAATAAAGTTAGTCAAGAAGGTGAGAAAAACGAAGAGCTTTATAGTTTGCTCTTAAATTATTTAAATAGGCTTCAAACTACAAACAAACTACAAAAGCTTCGACAAGAATTTGTTCATAAATTACTAATGATATTGGGATTCTGGCCTAGAAGGAAAAGGATAAACAATCCGGATGTAGTTTTGTCGGAAGTCTTGGAAAAAGAGATAAGCTCCCTTAGGGTTGGAAAAAAACTCCTAGTGTAGGTATAATCTGTGTGTATGGATAAGATGGACAAAATCGTTTCACTCGCCAAACGCCGTGGCTTTGTTTTTCAGGGAAGTGAAATCTATGGTGGTCTTGCAAATACTTATGACTATGGTCCTCTTGGAGTAGAACTACTTCGAAATATAAAGAATGCTTGGTGGGATTTTTTTGTTACTAAACGTAATAATATCTACGGCCTTGATTCGAATATTTTGATGAGCCCGAAAGTTTGGGAAGCTTCTGGTCACGTCGAAAATTTTTCTGATTCCCTGATTGATTGTAAAGAATGCCAATTAAGGACTCGCGCTGATCATTTGATCGAAGAATATTTTGAGAAAAAAGGTGAAGAGATAAAGGTAGAAGGTAAAACAGAGGGCGAGCTTCAAGAAATAATTAACAAAGAAAAAATAAAATGCCCTAAGTGTGGTAATTTTAACTGGACTGAACTTCGAAAATTCAACACGCTATTTGAAACGCATATCGGGATAATCGGCGGTGAAAAAGATTTGGCTTATCTGCGAGGGGAAATTGCACAAGGGATGTTTGTCAATTTTAAAAATGTTCTTGATTCGATGTCTCCAAAGTTGCCTTTTGGTTTGGCCCAATCTGGCGCTGCTTTTAGAAATGAGATCACATTAGGTAAATACATCTTTCGCACGCTCCAGTTTAATTTAAGTGAGTTCGAGTATTTTTTTGATCCAGAAGTAAATAATTGGGAGGAAGTATATGGACAGTGGAAAAAAGAAATGTGGGATTGGACTACACAAGTTCTAGGATTGAGTACAAAAAGTATTCAATGGAGAGAGCATACAGATGATGAAAGATCCCATTATTCCAAAAAAACTGAAGATATCGAATACAAATTTCCTCATGGCTTTCGAGAGTTATATGGACTAGCTTATAGAACTGATTTTGATTTAAAGAATCATATGGAAAAATCAGGTGTAGATATGCGCTACACAGACCCCAAAACAGGTAGCAAATTTATTCCCCACGTTGTAGAGCCAACTTTTGGAATGGATCGCTCACTATTGGCTGTTTTATTGGAAAGCTATACCGAGGAAGAAAAGAATGGAAAAAGCAGAGTTGTTTTAAAACTTCCCAAAAAACTAGCACCATATAAAGTTGCAGTTTTTCCACTTTTGTCGAATAAACCAGAGCTGGTTAAGAAAGCAGAACAGGTTTTTAGCGACTTGTTGGCAGAATATCCGGTTTATTGGGATGACAGGGGAAATATTGGTAAACGATATTTTGCTCAGGACGAAATTGGAACTCCGTGGTGTGTAACTATTGATTTTCAGACTCTTGAAGATGACACTGTGACTGTTCGTGACCGTGATACTGCTGAACAACAAAGAATAAGCATTGACAAACTGTCAGAATACTTCAAAAATGAATTAGCATGAAAAAGTATCTGCCATTCATACTTCTAGGTCTTGGTGTGATTTTTGTAGTTGCTGCTGTTTTTGTCGTTAAATCCAGAAATAATTCAAACGGGACAGGAGAGGAAGAAAAAATAGTGGAGCTTCCGGTTGAATTAAGGCCGTATACCCAATTAGTTCCTGGGAAAGATGGACATAGGCTTGTTCTCAAGATTAATAACATTAGTGTCCCAGGGGCGGTCTCGATGGATTATGAGCTCTTGTATCAGACCTCAGATGGTAGACCACAAGGGGTTCCTGGATTGGTTGACCTAGAGGGCGTGAATAATTTTGAACGAGAGCTTCTGCTTGGCTCTGAGTCTTCCGGTGTAGAGCGTTATGATGAAGGTGTTGAGGAAGGGACTTTAACCTTAAAATTCAGGGATGATAATGGCAAATTTTTGGGTAAAGTTTCAACAGATTTTCATTTAATCAGTGGCACAACTACGCTTGATTCTGTCGATGGTAAATTTACATACAAGTTGGATGACAAACCTGACGATGTCTTTTTTGTAGTAATGCAGACTTTTGGCCTTCCAACTGGATATAAAGATGGCTGGGATGGTGTTTCTTATGGTGTTTTTGCTTCAGTTGAAGATAAATATCCTGGCAGTTCGTCAGGTTGGGATAACATCTTGAAGGATGGTAGTGTTGGTGTTTTTGTAGCTTCAAGCTAACTTCTTTGGGTTTTATTTGTCTTGACCCTCGCGTGAAAATATATCAAAATGGTGATATCTGGTGACAAATGGTGAAAAATGATACTTGGACAATACACTTCAAAACTAAGTTCTCAAAGGAGAACTGCCATTCCAGCAAAATTTCGAACGTTTTTAGGAAAGAAATTCATTGCAGCGCAATGGTATGAAGGCTGCCTGGTCTTTGTATCTAGAACTAGGTGGGAGGCACTTTTAAAAAGGCTTACAGGTGAAGATCATATAGTAACAAAATCAATTCGTACAACCGAGAGGTTTATTTTAGGATCTGCATACGAGTTGGAATCTGATTCTCAAGGGAGAGTTGTTCTACCGGATAAACTGGTTGAATTTGCATCTTTAAAAAATGAAGTTATATTTTTGGGATTAGGAGATAGGATTGAAATTTGGGATAAGAGTATTTGGAAAAAACAAGAAACAACGGTTGCCAATCAGGCAAGCGCACACCTTGAGAGAGCTTACTCAAATGAAAAATAATAGCGGACATAAACCTGTCCTTTTAAAAGAAACTATCGAAGCCTTGCACATTGAAAGTCAAGCTCAGTACATAGATGCCACATTGGGATCTGGTGGTCACAGTGTGGAAATAATTAAACGCGGTGGACAACTATTCGCAATAGAAGATGATAAAACAATGCTTGAAATTGCTCGAAAAAAGCTTTCTACAGCCTGCCCTATCCCGACTAAGTCGGGATTTTATAAGCTAATTCATGACAACTTCAAGAATATCGCCTCCATTGCTAAAAAATACGATATCCATCCGATGGGAATTTTGTTTGATTTGGGAATTTCGACCATTCATTATTCTGAGATTAAAAGAGGTTTCACCTTTGGTGACGAATCTCAACCTCTTGATATGAGGCTAAATCCAGATAGAGAAGAGGTAAAAGCCTCAGATTTATTAAATGTTTTGCGCCAAGATCAATTGAAAGATTTGTTTTTACTTGGGATGAGTGAAAGCGAAGCTAGATTTTTGGCTAAGAGGATTGTTAAAGGAAGAGAAATAAAAAAATTTGAAACTGTAAAAGATTTATTGGAAATTATCCCTCCAAGACAAACATCCGACAAAATTCACCCTGCCACTCGAGCTTTTATGGCTTTGAGGATGGCAGTAAATAATGAGCTTGATAATTTGGAAATTGCATTGCCGGATGCTTTTGAAATATTAGAACCCGGTGGAGTTTTGGTTGTCATTACTTTTCATTCAGGTGAGGAAAAAGTGGTGAGGAATGTCCTTGGTAAGGAAGACCAAGAAGTAAGGCCAAGCCCTGAGGAGATTAGGGATAATCCTGCCTCAAGGAGCGCGAAAATGAAAATTTTTGTCAAAGATGGATCAAGAAAACAAACATAAGAAAAAATATGTATTATACTTCGCCGTATTTGCTGTCGTTGTAATTATATTAAATGTTTATTTAGCAATACTTTCAGCCTCAAAAGGATCCGAATTATTAACTCTTGAAGAACAATCTGAGAAATTAATTGTTGAAAACCGAGATTTATCTGCTGAAGTTGTTTTCGAAACCTCGCTTAAGGATTTAAGTGGAAAAGCTGATGAGCTAGGAATGAAAAAACCTGATGAAATAGTTTACTTGTCAGGTTCTGAACCAGTAGCTAAACTTCCATAATATGCTATCCCGAATTCGTTTCATCGGGCTCACTTTTCTTTTTCTCATGATTGCCCTTTTGGGGAGATTATTCTTTTGGCAGGTTATTAAAGGAAAAAGTTTGGCGGCTCAAGCTCAGGCTCAACATCTCGAAGGTCAAAATATAACGGCTAATCGTGGCAATATTTTAGCGGACGATGAATCTTGGTTGGCTGCAAGCTATGAAACTTGGGTTGTTTATGCTTCAGGCCCAGAATTAACTCAAAGCGCTCGTGAAATTGCTAATAAGCTTGCCCCATTTCTGGCAGATGATGAAGAGGATAAAGAGAGTGAAACAGAACTTCAGGTTGCAATGCGTGTAGAAGGGCTTCTTGAAGATAGAGAATCTTATTGGATTCCACTAAAGCGCAGGGTTCCAACTGAAATTAAGAAAAACATCGAGGCGTTGGGAATAGAGGGAATTAGATTCGAACGCCATGAGGCAAGAATTTATCCAGAGGGTTCATCTTCTGCCCATTTATTGGGGTTTGTTGGTAAAGACAATGAAGGTGTTGATACTGGATATTTTGGTTTGGAAGGCTATTACGATTTAGTTTTAGCTGGAAGATCGGGGTTTCGTGAACGAGAATCAAATCCTCTTGGTGTGCCGATTTTAATTGGAAGCAATAAGCAAGTTGATGCACAATATGGGGTGAACTTGGTTACAAATATTGACAAAGGTATACAGATGCTTGTTGAGGAAAAACTTAAAAAAGGTCTTGAAACTTATGGAGCGCTAGATGGAACTGTGATTGTCATGAACCCGAGAACGGGTGCAATAATGGCAATGGCATCGTTCCCGAATTATGATCCTGAAACATATTACGATTTTAAGAGTGAAGATTACACAAACCCTGCCATTTCAAAAGCGTTTGAGCCCGGATCTGTGTTTAAGCCAATTGTAATGGCTGCAGGGCTTGATGCGGGAGTAGTTGAACCGGACACAAAATGCGATATTTGTGGTGAGCCACTTAAGGTTGATAAATATTTTATAAAAACCTGGAATAATGAATATCACAAAGATACGACAATGACCGAGGTAATTGTTCACTCGGATAACGTTGGAATGGCATATGTTGGGCAAAAATTAGGGGCTGATAAACTTTATGATTATTTAGATAATTTTGGTTTTGGGAGGCTGACCAACATTGATCTTCAAGGTGAGGCAAATCCTAAAATGCGCGATCGTGGTACTTGGAATATTGTAGACACAGCTACGGCAACTTTTGGTCAAGGAATTGCTATAACTCCGATCCAGATGATTAAAGCAATAAGCATCATTGCAAATGACGGCGTGGAAGTTACTCCTCAAATTGTAGATAAACTAAAACTTGAAGGGTGGGAACAAGATATTGAACCAGTTTATGGGCGAAGAGTGATAAGCCAAAAAGCTGCTGATGAAATTACACAAATGATGGTACAAGCAGCTAGCGATGGGGAAGCAAAATGGGCAGCAATTAAGGGATTCGATATTGCAGGCAAAACAGGTACTGCCCAGATTCCAGTTCAAGGTCATTATGATGAAGAAAAAACAATCGCAAGTTTTGTTGGTTTTGCACCATCTCATGATCCAAAATTTGCAATGCTTGTAACTATGCGTGAGCCTCAAACTTCTCAATGGGCTTCCGAAACAGCCGCTCCATTGTGGTTTGGAATTGCTAATGATTTATTCCCATATTTAGGAATTCACCCGGATGATTGATTTAGTTTGATATAATAAGTCTTACATTTGCAATTAAATATAGAAAAACAATTAGTCAGTGCTGTTGGGGAAGTTAAAGGGGTAACTGATAACTCTAATAAGGTTAGAAAGGACTTCCTCTTTGTTGCTATTAAAGGGATAACAATTGATGCTCACGACCTTATTTCCCAGGCAGTCGATAATGGTGCGAAAGTGGTTGTAGGTGAAAAGGATCCAAAAGATGTTAAGATTGATACAAAGAGAGCAAGATATATAAGAGTGTCTGATTCGCGCAAAGCTTTGAGTGTTTTAGCTTCAGCTTGGTATGGACATCCTTCAAGAAAATTGAAAGTTATTGGTGTGACTGGTACAGACGGAAAGACCACTACCTCAACTTTGATTTGGAACATCCTGACTCGTGCAAAGAAAAAAACTGGTCTAATATCGACAGTCTCAGCTCGAATAGGCAGCAAAGAATATGAAACTGGATTCCATGTTACGAATCCTGAACCACTTGAACTTCAAAAGTTTTTAAAAAAAATGGTTGATGAAAAATGTGAATATGCAGTCCTAGAGGTTACATCCCATGGTTTAGATCAGGAGCGGGTTTATGGAATAGATTTTGATATTGGTGTGTTAACAAATGTTACACATGAACACATTGATTATCATAAAACCTTTAATAATTATCTTCGTACAAAAACAAAATTGTTTAGAAGATCTAAATATTCTTTTCTCAATAAACGAGATATGAGTTCGAGAAAAATCGAGAAAGCACTAAAAGCAAGCAGAATGAAATATTACGACTTAGATTCATTGTCTGCTGAATTGAGAAATATTATTAAATTGCGTTTTGAGGAGGATTACAATCAAGAAAATGCAACTGCTGCCGTAACTGTTGCAAAATTTCTTGGAATAAGTGACAAATATATTACCGAAGCTATTAAAAATTTTCCTGGAATAGAAGGAAGGATGCAGGAGATTGAAACCGATAAAAATATTCGAATTATTATAGATTTTGCTCATACACCAAATTCACTTGAAAATGTGTTAAGGGTTTTAAAAAAATCATGCAAAGGTAAACTAATTGTTGTTTTTGGTTGTGCTGGAGAGCGTGACAAAGCAAAACGAAAGATGATGGCTAAAATCGCAACTTCCTTGGCTGATTTTTCAGTTTTTACGGCTGAAGATCCAAGACATGAAAAAGTTGATGACATATTGCGTGAAATGGAAAAGGGTGTGTTAAGGAAAAACATTAATAAATATAAATCAATTCCCGAGAGAGGAGATGCAATTTATTATGCGATTAATAAATTGGCTAAAAAAAGAGATACAGTTGTAATTTGTGGGAAGGGACACGAGAAAAGTATGGCTTACAATGGGGTTGAGTATCCATGGTCAGATCAGAAAGCAGCTAAGGGCGCAATCAAGGAAAAACTGTTAAGTGTAAATCATTCAAACACAGTGGATGTAGCAGCTATTGTTTTAGCAGGAGGTAAAGGCACCAGGATGGGAGGGTCAACTCCGAAAGTACTAAGAAAAATAGCTGGTGCCCCCATAATAATAAGAACTATAAGATTATTAGATAAACTTGGGGTCGATAGGATAGTGGTTGTTACTGGGTTTCAAGCAAGAAAAGTTGATAAAGCGCTGGAAAGATATGGCAGAGTTACAACCGTACGTCAGACTGAGCAGAAAGGCACCGCACATGCCGTCGGTATAGGATTAAAAAAGGTGAAAAAAGCCAATACTCTGTTAGTTATGTTTGGCGACGACTCAGGTTTATATAGGGCAAGGACAATACAGGAATTTCTGAACAATCACAAGAAATCTAACAACACGATCACTTTTTTAGTTAAAAAAGAAAACAGGCCATCAAGAATCGGCGGGTTGAGAGTAGATCGTTCTAATTCTGTAGTAGGAGTAATGACCATGGAAGAATTATTAAGAGATAAAATCAAAGAATATTTTGTTCTGTGCGGGGCTTTTTGCTTTGATACACATTGGCTAAGGGCTCATTTAAAGTACATTGAGCCCAGTAAGAAAAGCGGGGAATATCCGTTGCCTGGAGTTATTAATGTAGCCAAAAAAAGTGGAATAAAAATTAATGTATTTGAGTTAAAAGACAATAATCAATGGAATAGTGTTAACACCCCATTTGAATTGAAACAAGCAGAGAGGAAATTTAGACAACAATGAGTACTGAAAGAGCAGATTTTCATGTTCATTATGACCCACGAGATAAAGATTCTGCTTTTGAAGTGGTTGATAAGCTATTGGAAAACGATGTTAAGGCAGTAGCATTACTTGCAAGATCAGAGATCTCAAATGACGTTCCACAAATTGTAGAGTATGGCGAATCGAGAGGGATAGATGTTATTCCTGGTATAGAATACTTTTCTAGAGTGGATGGTGTAGGTATGGATTTAATATTGTTAGGTTTTGACCCTGGACATGAAAGTATAATACAAGCATTTGGTCCTGAATCAAGGTTGGAACAAAATAAAGAACTAGCTCATTTTCAAATGAGGTTTCTCCAGTCAAAAGGCTTTGTCTTCAATGGCATTAATGGGAATGATAAGATTACCTTTGAAGAGCTGTTAGGCGGAAAAATTACTCAGAAAGCAATCACCTTTTGCAGGTTAGTTGAAGCTCAAGAATGCAATAGGGGCAGGGTGGACCAATTAATTAGTGAGAATCGAGAAGAGTGGGAAACGGCATTAGCGAAATATCCATATCTTGATCCTGATAAAAATAATCCTGAGAGTAGGGTGAAATTTATATGGTATTTGTATTTTGCGGAGGGGAAAGAAGGTTTTGTACCTGTTCAACTGAAACCCGATAAAGTAATTGACACAATTCACACGGCTGGAGGGGTTGTCTTGTATTCACCAGAGGGTGACTTTGAACGTTCAACTTGGGAGAGGCTAAAGGATAAAAAGATTGATGGTATTATGGCTTGGCATGGCGACAGATTGGGTCTTGATAGAGGTGGGGTTGATGTTCCAATGGAAGTAATTCTTGAGGCACATCGCAGCGGATTGTTAGTGCTCGGGGGGAGTGATTACCAAGGTAAGGATTTTCAACCAGGCAATGGTAATGGAAACATGTATATTAGTTTGCGGAGGTTTAGAGAGCTTGTTGATTATATTTCGTTAAGAAATGACGGTAATTTGCCGTGGGTTAAACAGAAATGAAAACTGAACGAGTAATAGCAGGTTTTAATCATAATCTGACCGATAGTACCCTTCAAATTCTTCATGGAGAATTTTATAAGGACACTGACCTTCGGGATTATAAAGCAAAAATGTCAGGACTGTTATCAAATAGTGCAAGCGACTTCTTGACTGCGGATTTACCAGGATCAAGGGGGGCGGACGTTTTTGTTGTGCATGAAGAAGGCACAATTGAAGGAGTGTCGGAACTTAGATATTATGATTGGGAAAATCTGAGAAATCAGCTTTACATAAGAACTTTTAATAGTTGTTCGAATATTCAGGAGTTGTGTTTGGTAAGATTTGAAGATCTAGTCTCAACCCTAGAAGCAACCAACGATGCTGTGTGCGCTGTTGAGTTTGCAAGTTTGTGGGTAGATCCAAATGCAAGAGGAAAAGGAATTGGAAATAAACTAATAGAATCAAGCTTGGGCTTTTTTGATAGCAATAATCTGGGTAAAACTGTTTATTTTGGTATCGTTAGAGGTGTTTGCGCTGAAGTTCCAGATAGATCTGTGGTTTTTGAGACATTATTGGAAAATGAGAGAAAGAATAGCGATATTGGTAATCAAAAAATTCCAATACAATCACATAAAATTCCATTTCGACTCGTCGAGGAAGTCGGATTTACACAAGATTCTTTTAGTGCTCGGCAAGAGTCTAAACCAGCTCAGCTATTACTGCAGAGAAATGGTTTTAAGCAAATTGGTTTCACTAAGTTTATGAGTCCAGTATTGGCAAAAATAAAATGAAGTCTAAAAAAAACGTAACTATTTTATTCGGAGGTGTTTCTGCAGAGCATGAGGTTTCTGTTATTTCTGGCCTTCAGGTTTTTGAGAATATCGACAAAAAATTATTTACTCCATATGTAGTTAAACTTAATAAGCATGGTCTTTTTGAATACTACGAAGGACTAAAAAATAAAAAGGATTATTTAAAAATAAAGCCACAGAATATTAATTTTGGTAGAGATGAAAGAGGATCATATTTCAGGTCTTCAGGGCTTTTAAAAGAAAAAATTTATATTGATGCAGCTTATTTAGCTTTTCATGGCGGAAACGGAGAATCTGGGCAAATACAAGGTTTTTTGGAAATTCTGGGAATTCCTTATACCTCACCAAACGTTGAGTCATCTGCAATTTCGATGAACAAAGTAATCACAAAACAAGTCCTGTCTGCTTATGAATTACCAACTGTCGAAGGGGTTAGCGTTTGTGACAAAGAGATCAAAGACAATGTCGATCAGGTAGTCAAAAATATGAAACTCAAACTACCTGTAATTATTAAACCTGCGCATTTGGGGTCTAGTATTGGAATCAATATCGCTAAAACCAAGGTTGAACTTAAGAAATATTTATTAGAAGTCGCCCACTATGATTCTGAAATATTAGTAGAAAAACTGATTACTAATTTCAAAGAGTATAACGTCTCTGTGCGAAAAATAAAAGATAAAATCGAAACTAGTGAAGTGGAAAAACCATTGTCTAATGATGAGATTTTGTCTTTTGCAGATAAATATCAAAGAGGTGGTAAAAAATCAGGTGGAATGGCAAACCTAAACCGAGAGCTACCAGCAAAAATCAGTGAGAGACTTGAAAAAGAATTAAAACAAATGGCCGCAGAAATATTTATAGCAATTAGAGCAAAAGGAATGGTTAGAATTGACTTTATGGTTTCGGACCTGCCTGCCGGCAAGGCAGGGAAAAATATTTACGTCACAGAAGTAAATCCAATCCCTGGATCAATGAGTTTTTACCTTTGGGAAGCAAGTGGTATAAGTTTCAAAGAACAAATAACAGGTCTTATTAAACAGGCAATTATAGATCACGAAAGTCAAGTTTCGAAAAATTTTGAGTACAAAACAGATATTGTGGAGAAATTTATAAGTAATACAAATCGTTAAGTTCGGGCTGAAGTAATATCAAATACTTTTTGGGATCAAATTCTTCTAAGAATTTCCATGCTTCATTCAGGTCTTTTGCTAAAACAAACTTTTCTGAAGAATTAAGAACATCCTTGTATAAAATAGATTTTAGCAAGACTATTTTGTTTGCTTTTTCGGCTAAAACTTTTCCAAGCTTTTTATTTGCATCCTTATTTTCTTCTCCCAGTTCAGGAATGCCTGCTGTTATTACAATTAATTTTTTCTTTTTTGATTTAGCGATTTTTAGTGCATTATTTAATGCAAAACTTGCCGTTTCAAAGCTGATATTATAGCTTTCGTCTATTACTTCAAAATTATTTATTACTTTAACATCACCTCTGCGATCAGGTTTTTTAAGCTTAGAAACTGTATCTTCTACGATGTCTTTTGGAATATTAAGAGCTTTTGCCACCTCGAGTGCATAATCCAAATTAGATTTTTTATCCTTTATCTTTATGGCGCCTGGCTTTGTATAATCAAAAACTTCTAGAAGAGCTATTTTAAGATTTGCTTTTGTACCGAGTCTTTCCAAATGCTGATCACCAATATTGGTGAGAACTGTAATATCTGGTGGAGTAATTGTTAAACTTCTGCCAATTTCTCCAATAAAATAGGAATCGACTTCAACTATTAGAAGTTCACTAGTTGGATCAAAATTTCCCAGAATCCAATTAGCAATCCCGGTTGGAGTATTAATGTTCCCTGGAATTATTTGAGTTTTGTAGTTATACCTAACCAATTCATAAATATAATTTTTGGTTGTAGTTTTCCCGTAAGATCCAGCAATAGCAATTACTTTAGTATTTATATTCTTCTCTTTGAAGAATTCCGCTGCTTGTCTTTGAATATTATTCTTAATTCGCTCAAAATATGGATTTAAGACTAAATTAGCCAGTCCGACCCAAATGGGTGTTAGGGGAAAGATAAAAATACTAAAAGGTAATGCAAAAGCTAAAGTAATTTTAATTCGTTTTGTATAAACTAATTTGCCTCTTTTTTGTAAATTTCTTTTCCAAAAGAATCGCTTTACTGTATTGAAGTATCTTTTAGTTTCATACTCCTCAAGTTGCAATAAATACAAAAAATCAGAGATTGGAAATAAATTTTTGAGCATATCCATAAAATAAATTTGGGTTATCTAAAAACGTGTTGTGCCCAGCGTTTTCAATAATTTTTAATTCAGAATTCTTGATTAATCTGTCAATTTCTTTGGCAATTCGCAATGGAACATCTTTGTCATTCTCTCCCCAGATTAATAGAACTGGTACGGAGATTTTCTTAAGTTGTTTAGTTTGGTCATAGGCAACCACGTTTCTAAATATTTTTTCCATCTTCCCAGATTGTTTTAGATCGTTTGAATAAAAAGCTTTTCTTAAGTTTTTGGGAAGAAAGAGTTTAAATGTTTTGTAAACTAAAATTTTTATTTGAGTTAAAGGTGTAGGATGATAAATACATGGAGCGCCAGTCAAAATAGCCCCACGAATTTTCGGGTTGTTTTTTGAAGCAATTTCTGCAGCGACTCTTCCCCCAAATGAGTGCCCTAGTATAACGACATCATTGTATTTGGAGATCTTTTTTTCTACCCACTTAGCATAATCTGGGACACCCCAATCATCCCTGATCAATGGCTCATCTCCAAATCCAGGCATATTAAAAACAATGCCGTCATTGCCGAGTTTGTGAGACATATTTACCCACAGACTTTGATTGTGCCCCCAGCCATGCAAAATAACTACTTTCATAGGTTATATTTTAGCATTTTTTTCACAACACTCGTGAAAAGGTTGGGTAGATGCGCTATAATATATAAACGATGAATATCAACAATGTTCTTCCGCTAGCTTTGGGGCTCATTATCTTCTCATTTCTAATCACAAGCGTTTTGGTTGTACCCTTTATCGACCTTCTATATAAAATGAGATTTACCAGAAGAAAAGAGGGGGCCGGTGGTGGGAAGAAGAAATCTCTCTTTGACAAGCTTCATGATGTGAAAGCAGGTACTCCGGTTGGCGGTGGTATTTTGTTGATTTGTATAGTGTCCGTGCTATTCGCATTTTTAATGCCGACGATCGCAAAAATGGGAATATTTATACATTCTTCATTTAATTTAGTTTATGAATTACTAATTATTTTTCTTACTTTTATTTCTTTTGGACTTTTAGGAATTCTGGATGATTACAAAGGCATTTTTGGCAAACCAAAACCAGGTAATATTGGCGCTGTCTTTGGATTGACCAAGAAACAAAAATTCGGATTGCAAATTATATTGGCTGTTTTTATTGCGTCACTTTTGCATTTTTTGCTCGGGATTAGAATTGTTCATATTCCTGTAATTGATATTGTTATTGATCTTGGAATTTTTTATATCCCATTTGCTGCCTTCGTAATAATTTTCTTTACCAATGCATTTAACTTTACCGATGGACTAGACGGGCTTGCTAGTGGACTGCTTATGATTTATTTATTTGCCTATATTGTTATCGCCGCAAGAATTATAGACACTCCGCTTTTCATTTTTATTTCAATTTGGCTTGGATCGATCTTGGCATTTTTATATTTCAATGTTTACCCCGCTCGTATATTTTTAGGAGACGCAGGGGCATTGTCATTCGGAGCGATGATTGCCGTGATTGGTTTGATTATTGGGAATGTTACGACATTGTTTGTAGTGGGTGGAATTTTTGTAATAGAGGCTGCCTCGTCGTTAATACAAATATTGGGATACAAACTCATGAAAAAGCGAATCTTCC
>Ga0066639_10000925_pt1 | contig 26269 bp, 25 predicted proteins | sample CryGeyCG2114_010_2_FD_59504 | JGI IMG/M metagenome (GOLD analysis project Ga0066639, IMG submission 59504) | Groundwater microbial communities from aquifer - Crystal Geyser CG10_big_fil_rev_8/21/14_0.10 | ecosystem: Environmental > Aquatic > Deep subsurface > Groundwater | place: USA: Utah...
TGGACGGGACTCGAACCCGCGACCTCCTGCGTGACAGGCAGGCATTCTAACCAGCTGAACTACCACCCCGCTAGAATTTAAATGAGTTGGAGAATATATAGGCCGTATCCATGGGATTCAACAGAATTATTTGCTTAGTTTTTCCAATTGGGCCTGATAAAAGCGGTGCATAATAATGGCAGAAAGTTTCTGTGTGATTTCACCCACATCCACAGTGGGAGCTACCTCATAAATGCCTAAAATTTTAACATCAGCCCTTTGGGTGATGATATGTAGAACCTTCAAAAAAGCCTTCACATCGAGGCCCGTGGGAAAGTTTTGGCTACTGCCGGGGGCTGCAAAGCTTGAAAAAGCATCAATATCGACGCTCAAAAATACCGGCCGTTTTCGCACTAGCACATCACTTAAAAACTCCAGCTGCGCCTCTTCCTCACTTTTGGAACCCAAAAGGAGCTCGTCGTAAAAGAGGATATTGGCCCCTTTTTCACGAGCCCATCTCAAATGCTGCTGACTATTGCACTGAGACTGAATGCCAATTTCGTAAAAATCAAAGTCAGAAAAATCCTCCAATAGACGTCGAAAGGGCGTTCCACTAGAAATTTCATTTTTTACAGGGCGCACGTCTAAGTGGGCATCAAAGTTAATGACCACTGGTTTCTGTTCCCCAAAGCTCTTCAAAAAAGCAGCTCCGTCAGCATAGCCATAATCATGGCTACCGCCTAAAGTGATCAAATTGTGGCCCAACAGCAAAAGCTCCAGCGCCTTTTTTTCAGCCCTCTGATGGCGGGTTTTCAGCTCTCCCTCTATCTTTAAATTTCCAATATCTGTAAGGAGATGCTCTTCGGTCTTTGATAATAATGGAGGGGTCATCTTGTAAAAAAATCTTCGAATGCCATCGGGAGCCAATCGCGAGCCCGCTCGCCCCTTGCTATTTAAGGTACCTGTATCATCAGGGTACCCCAAAATCACTGTGCCCCTTTGACTGGTTACTTTGGTTTTTAAATAGTTTCCTAAACGTGGGTCTTCAGTTTGAGTGGATTTAAAAATAAGACTGGCATCTACGGGATCAAACATAGGGTTCTCCCATTTTTTTAATATCAAAATGAAGATCCTTCTGGAATTCCCGTGTCCACTTTAGCATTTGTTTTTTAAACTTCTCGTTCCAGTTCAGTCGAGGGGCTTGCTTAATAACCTCAGCGCAGATTTGTCGAGCCACATCCACATCTTTTAATGAAATCACCTCGGGCTGAGGTGAGCGCCGCCCTTGATTGTGATAATTGCCCAAGGGTACCGAAATCCCTGCTGTTACATAACCAAAGGCCGTGAGGGCGGTGGCTTCACAAGAACCACCTTCCATAATTCGTCTTTGATAAGGGAGTTTTTTCTTTAGAGTCACCGAGAGAATCTCTTGAGAAAAGGCAGTATGAAAGAGACTTGTGCGATCACCCAATCGAAGCACCGGGCCTTGGCCAATCTTAGCACCCACAAGCTCTTTAGATGCTTCTAGGCTAATGGATTTTGTTTTTGGTGATAAAAGATTCTTCTTTAAAAACTCAATGCAACCAACAAAACCGACCTCTTCACTGCGTGTAAAGATGGCCACACCTTTAGATTTGTAACGAGCGCTATCCATCAGAGCACCCAGAGCAATCACGCAACCAGCAAGATCATCGGCCACCCGAGCACTGATGCGTTCTTTTTGAAATCGATAGGCTGGAAAATCAAAGGCACCAAAGGCATTTTTAGGAAGTGGCACTGGCTCAGTGAGTTCTGCTTCAAAGTGGCGGCGGCTTTTTCCTTTCACCACCACAAGCTCGCTCATGATTTTCGCTTTCCAAGACTTATGCTCCGTAGGGGAGTACACGCGAATTTTTGAACCCTTCATCATAGAAAAAGGAGCCCCACCTAACCAATGGGCCTTAAATTTTGTAGGGCTTGTTTGTTTCACCACGTGAAAGCCTGGGTGATCTGTATGAGCGAGAAGGGCTACGTGGGCTTGCTTGAGCTCTTTCGCATTTTTACAACCAGCAATCAAATTCTGAGAGCCGTCATAAAAATAGGGAATCTTTTTTTGACGAAGAATCTGTTCGATTTTCTGAAGTACAAAGCCTTCTCGAAAGGGGGCTGTGGGTTGACTAAACAGTGCTTCTACTAAGTTCTGTGTGTTCACTGTAAAAATGATTGAGGATACAAATGATAGCTTTTAGAAACTTCACCTGTATCCACATCCACATAATCAATGGTGAGCTGATTCTTAAGGTAAGAAATTTCACCAAGCTCTACATCCATTCCTCTGGAAACAAAAATATGCCATGTATTCTTTTTTAATGGTGTTAGTCGATAGCTGAGGTGCTCCTCAGAGCCATCTTTAGGGTAGATACTGAGGTTAAAAAAATCCCTAATATTTAGGCGTACTTTTTGATTTATATCTTTGTATGCGCCAAGAAGTCGTTTGATCCCCACAATTTCCAAATCATTGATCACAGCCAAACCCTGGAGATCGCGAATTTCTCCAGTACCAATAATGTAATCGCCATTTTCCAGCAAATCTAGGTCACTTTGGATATCCAAGTAGGGGCTCTTCAGCGGAAGTGACTTTGTAGGGCTCAATTGCAAAAACAATTCATTTTGATAGCCACGAATGACAGTTCCCTGAATAGTATGGTCTGTGGGTTTGAGCGCTGGAGAGAATAACAACATAAGACTCAGTAATTCAGACATACTATTTTGTAATAAGGCTTCTTATGGGGGGTCAATTTGTATAAAACAGAGTTGGCACTAAGCGTTAATAGACAGAGGCTCTGTAAAACTCTACAGTGAATCTATGCCAACCATACAGCATTCAAGGGTCTTTCCTGCCAGTAGGGCTCAAGTATTTCAATTTTTATTTTTGGAAGAAGCTTGGGAGCGGGGGATCCCACCTGAGTTTGATTCTGAGCAGATAGAAATAGGCCCCCCCCGAGAAAAGTCTATCCTTAAATGGAGGCTCACTCGTTTTGGTTTAAGTTTTGATTGGGCTGTGAGTATTGATTATTTTAAAAAGAATGAATCAGTCATTATTTCTCAAAAAATTGGTCTCTTTGAGGAGTGGACACTGACACAAACTCTTTTAGAGCATTCTGAAAAAGAATGTAAGCTCATAGACACACTGGAGTATAAGATGCCTCTGGGGCTCCTCGGTGTGCTTAGTGATGATCTTTTTTTAAGACGAGAGTGGAGGCGACTTCTAGAGTCTCGCCATAAAAAGATTGATGAGCTACTTGAGAGTTTTCTTTAGGTCATGCAGACCTCTGTAAATAACAACTTAGAAAGTATTTTCCTTAGAACCTTCGAAATTTTAGGCCCATTTTGGTTACCTATAAAATCTGAGTTTTTTAAAAGTTTTGGAATTCAAGGCGAAGTTCCTGTGGAGATGCTGAGCTACTTTCCAATGTTACTTCGACAGAAATATAAAGAGATTTCTGAAAAACAATACTTCTATGAAGTGGCTGATTTTGAGTGGGCCCTTTACTCCGTGCCTATAGATCCACTGAGAGAGGATCAATTTTTAAGTTTTCAAAGGGGACAGGTACCTCTTTTAAATCCCGTGGCTCGTATTTTAAGGTTTCAAAACAAAGTGAGTCATTGGTATTGGTCCTTAGAGGAGCCAAAAGACAAACCAGTACCTAAACCTGAACTACTGATTATTTCTAGAAACTTAGAACAGAAAAAAGTTTTAGTTTTTGAGCCTAATCAGCATCATGCCATGTGTATTGATTTAGTCACTGAGGTTGGTGTTTCTTTAGATCAGATAAAAGAAGAGCTTCAGCAAAAGGGGATAGAGGCTGATCGAGTCCTCGAAGAGTTGATCGCTCGAAATATTATTTTATTTTAGAGCGTTGAGAGTTTTTTGTGCCAATTCCAAAAGTTCCTTTGGCTGGTTCTCTTTAAGAAAATCTTCCACATCCTTGGTTAAAGCCTGAAGGCCTTTATTGAGTATAAAATAGAGGGCATTTCTTTTGTGACCAAAGGCTGAGGTACGAGACAAAGCCGTACCTTGAAATTTTTTTTGTAAAGTTTTGTTGGAGGCTTTGAGAGTCCAACGAAGTTCTTCTATTTGAGCCTCTTGTTGTACAAGTAAATGATCTACATAGGGTTTTAGAGGTTTGCTATTCCACGGACAAACCTCTTGGCAAATATCGCAACCAAAGTAAAAACTCATTTTTTCATCCAATGGCGAGGGGGCAATGGTTTTACTTTCAATGGTCCAATAGGAAATACATTTGGTAGCATCTAAAACCTTAGGGGCTGGAAAAGCTTGGGTAGGGCAAGCCTCAAGGCACTTTTGGCAAGTGCCGCAACGATCGGGGATGAGGGGCTGGTAAGACAAGAGTTTGAGGCTTGTGAGAATCTCTGCAATAAAGCGATAGCTGCCCTTCTTTTCATGAATGAGAAGTGTGTTTTTTCCGATCCAGCCAAGGCCCGCTTGATGGGCATAGTCTCTCTCAAGTATAGGTTTTGAGTCTGTGAAACATAAGAATTCTTCTTCGGGAAAATTTTGTTGAAACTTTTCGATAGTGGGTTTTAGGGATTCAGGGATCCACTGATGATAGTCAGTGCCGTGGGCATAACGGGCGATGGGTAATGTTGTGGGTCTGAGTTTTTCTAGTTCTGGGGTGAGATAGTCTATAGCAAGCACAATAACCGACTGGATGTTTTTATAAAAACTTTGTGGATTTTCTTTGATGGGAAGATGTTTTTCTAGATAATTCATTTCGCCTTGATAGTTTGATTGAATCCACTTTTGATAGTGATTAAAGCTCTGCCCCTGCTTTAGCGGGATAAAACCAAAATCTGAAAAGCCATTTTCATTAAGTATATTTTCAATTTTATGTTGCACATTGTTTTCTGGATTATTCACTCTATCGTCCGTTATGATGCCCTATGGTCTTTAAGTATAACTTTAAACAACATTCCCAATGGTCACAAGTTTCAAATATTTGTGAAAGGCTTAGTCAAAAAGGCTTTTTGGCCTACTTGGCAGGTGGTTGTGTGAGAGATGCTCTTCTAGGAGTGGTTCCCAAAGATTTTGACATTGCTACAAGCGCCACTCCCGAAGAAGTAGGACAACTTTTTCCAGGGGCCGTGGATGTGGGTAAATCTTTTGGCGTTATGGTAATTCCTTTTGATGGTTTTCAAGTGGAGGTGGCCAGCTTTCGTAAAGATGGACTCTATATTGATGGGCGGCGCCCAGAAACTGTGGAGTTTTCAAGCCCAGAAGAAGATGCCCATCGTAGAGACTTCACCGTCAACGCCTTATTTTATGATCCTCAGACACAGAAAATTCATGATTTTGTAGGAGGATTGAGGGACTTAGAGGAAGGCTATTTAAAAACTGTGGGTTCTCCTCAACAAAGATTTCAAGAGGATCACCTTCGGTTGATGAGGGCTATACGCTTTTCAGCGCAATTGGGGTTTCAAATTGAAGAGGCTACCCTTAAAAAAGTTTTTGAAATGCATGATTTGATTCAGACTGTTTCTAAGGAGCGTATAAAGGATGAGTTTTTAAAGTTTTTAAAGTCTAAATATAAAAAACAGGGACTAGAGCTACTAAAATCCTCTGGTCTTTTATCCTCAGCCCTTCCTGATTTAGAAAGCTATATTGGCAGTGGCTTTTGGGAAAAAACTCTGGACCTTTTGCAAGGTTCTCCTGAGGGAGAATTGGACGAAGATGTTTTATGGAGCTTATTTTTTCTTTTTTATAACTTCCAAGGATCACATCGTCGAACTTTAAGAGACACGCTAAAAACTTTAAAACTCTCCAATAAAAGCATGGGTCATATTTTAGACTGGACAACAGCTTTTTGGTTTTTACATAGCCCAAAAGGCCGTGAAGGTGAAAAACGTTTACGATGGTTAAATCATCATCAGGTGCTAGCAAGGCTGATTCAGACTTATGAGCTTGGTGTGGAGCCCTTTCCTAAATCTAAAGAAGTTTTGACCTGGCCTACAAGTATGCCAGAGCGTTGGGTCAGTGCAGAAAACCTTTTGGCCTTAGGTTTTTCGCAAGGGCCAGAACTAGGGGAGGTCTTAGAAGAGGCTCTCTTGTCTCAGCTCGAGGGTCGCTTTAAGGATCAAAAGGAAGCCCTTGATTGGGCTCGGAGTTTAAAAAACTTCAGTCCCACCTCTGGAAATATCCATTGAATTCCCCTTGCTTGAAAATATTTGAGAAATTATGCTGAAAACAACTTTATAGGAGTTTGAATATGTCGAACCATTTTGGAAGTGCTGTTGTGGGAGATATGAAGAAATATGCCGAAGAGGTTATCCGCCAGCTAGAACTTAGCCAGATTCTAGTGGGTTATGATGAAAAAACAAAGTCACTACACTTTAGAAAAAATTTTCGTGAGCTATCTATTCCTGTGGCTCTAGTTCAAAGAAATGCTTGGGCTGACATTCGTCATATTTATAGGGCCTCTTTATTAGATGGGCCCCAAGTCATGAATTATGCTGCTGCCAATACTTGGTCACGGGAAGAGTGGAACTAAGGATGGTTTCAAGAGGCCCTAATGGCCCCTTGAAACCACTGTGGAGGAACCGATGAGGCACCTTGCCAGTGGCCTCAAAGCTATGACATTTGGCTTGTGCAAATGGGTTAGTGAGGCTTTAAAAACTTTGTCTTTTCTTCTGATCAATTTTGTTGGTCTGCGATAGGCTTTGTGCTAGCTCTATTATGGCATCAAACGAAGATAGACATCTGGACGAAAGGTTAGCTTTTGAAGAAGTCGCCCTTCAAAATTTTTCTAAGAAAAGTATATATTTTTTTAGGCTCATTAAAGCTAGCCGTTGTTGTCATTTTATCTGTGGCTGTAATCGCTGCGGTGGGCACCATCTACGAAGCTCAATACAATGCTGAAACGGCCCAAAAACTTGTCTATCACTCTTGGTGGATGAAGGGCACTTTGATTTTTATGGCTCTTAATCTGATTGTTTCGGTATTGCATCGTTACCCTTGGAAAAAAAAACATATCGGTTTTATGACAGTTCATGCCGGAATTTTAGTGCTGATGTTTGGTAGTATTTTAACCTCCCGCTATGGAGTAGATGGTAGTTTATATTTAGAAATTAATAGCTCCAACCGTTGGGTTAGCATGAGTGATTATGAATTTAGTATTTGGCTTGCTGATGCCAACTCAAGAGCCACTCCATTTTTGGTACAGCCCGTAGATTTTTTAGTAGAACCCCCAAATATAGATGTCAAAGTGGGTGAGGATCGCATTCAAGTCACAGACTTTGTTCCCTACGCTTACGCTAGAACTCAAGTGGAGCCAGCTGAAGGCAAAGAGGATCCGAGTGTCATGCCCGCTGTTCGAGTGCAGCTTTTTAACGATCGCATTAATATGACAGAGTGGATGCAGCCCACTAAAACTCGTCCTGATATTAAAGCCTTGGGACCAGCAAATATGGTGTTTGCTAATGGGGCTTATGAACCCACCAAAAATGCCAATGAACTCGTTTTGAAGACTTTAAATAATAATAAAGAGACTCTAAGTTACGAGGTCTATTCAAAATCTAAAAATGGTTTAATTAAAAAAGGAAAAATCAAAGCTGGAGAAACCATTGAAACTGGTTGGATGAATATTCAATTACGACTTTTGAGTTATTATCCTAAAGCCAAAATAGAGCAGACTTTTGAAGCCTTAAAGCACCCCACTCCTCTGACAACCAGTGCTGTGGCCATTGATTATAATGGCGAAAAACACTGGCTAGGTCTAAATGGTGTTTTAAAACTTTTTAAGGAAAATGCTGTTTATTTTATAACCTACGCCAATCGCCGCTTAGACTTGGGTTTCAATATTGATTTGGATCACTTTGAAGTGGGTCGTTATCAGGGGACGGTGAGGGCTGCAAGTTATAAGAGTTTGGTTAATGTTGAAGGGCTTGGCCAAAGAGAGATCTCTATGAATGAGCCTTTGAAGTACAAAGGCTACACTTTCTATCAAGCGAGTTTTCAAGAAGATCCCAATACGGGGCAGCCCACAGCCTCTATTTTGTCTGTGAACAAAGATCCTGGGCGATGGTGGAAGTATTTGGGCGCATTGATGATTGTGATTGGAGCAATGCTGATGTTTTATTTAGGTGATTATTTAAAAAAGAGTTCTGGAGGAGCCAAGTCATGAGATGGAAATTTTTGGCCATTGTTTTAAGCATTTTTACATTTTACCCAAGTGCTCAAGCTAATCCCATGGAGCCCATAAAGTTTTTAGTGGTTCAAGATGCTGGACGTTTAAAACCCTATGATACTTTTGCTAGAGAATCCTTACAGCTAATCTATGGTCGGGCAAAGATGGAGGGAAAAGAAGCCTCTGAAATTATTTTCACTTGGATTTTAGCTCCTGAGCTTTGGGAAGAAAAAGATTTTGTTCAGTTAAAGCGAAAAGATCTTAAAGAGGCTTTGAAGTTGGATCTTAAAAAAGATCGATTTAGCCCCAAAGAATTAATAGAAAATGATCGCATAAATTTGGTCATGCAGGATCTTCGTAATAAAGTGGATGCAAAAGAAAAATTAGATCCTTACTTTCAGGCAGTACAACGCTTAGATCATCAGTTGGGATTATTTCGAGGCATTGTCGCTGGCCATTTGTTGCGTTTGGTTCCTCCTCAGGAGGGAAGTTCCTGGAAATCTTTAAATGAATTAGATGCAGAGGGCTTGGAGAAATTCAGTCGTTTAAGTCGAGCCTTTATGGGAGTTGTGGCCGACGGTGGTAAGGGTGCCGGTGAAATGTCCGAGGCAGTGAAAGATTTTAAGTCCTATGCTCAATCTCAAAATGCCGAACTGTACCCTGCTGATCAACTTATGGCCATTGAAGTTCATTACAACGAGCTAGACCCTTTCTTTTGGGCTTGGGTCTCCTACTTATTAGCAGCCATTGTTATGGGTGCCTCAATGATTGCTACGGCAGGTCAGAAGCGTTGGTATGCCTTGGCTTGGATCTTTACTTTATTGGGAGTTGCCTTTCATAGTTATGGTTTTGGCTTAAGAATCTACCTGACTGGTCGCCCACCAGTTTCTAATATGTATGAGTCAGTGGTCTGGGTTTCTTGGGGCACTCTTTTATTTGGAATGATCTTTGAGTGGATCTATCGCCGTAAATATTTGCTACTTTCAGCAAATATTGTGGGAGTGATTTGCCTGATTGTAGCAAGTCTGGCTCCTACAATTTTAGACCCATCTCTGCAGCCCTTAGAGCCTGTTTTGCGTAGCAATATGTGGTTAACCATTCATGTACTTACTATCACTCTTTCGTACTCCACTTTCTTTTTAGCTTTATTGCTAGGAGACGTAGGCCTTCTTTATTTTTTAAAAGATGGAGCAGATAAAAAAGCCAATGATTTAGCTCAAGCCACCTACCGGGTAATTCAGGTCGGTGTGGTCTTGCTATTTGCTGGAACTGTTTTGGGTGGAATCTGGGCTGACTACTCTTGGGGACGTTTTTGGGGTTGGGATCCAAAGGAGACTTGGGCTTTTATCGCCTTTATGGGTTATATGGCGATACTTCATGCTAAAAAAGCAGGTTATATTCGTAACTTCGGCTTCTTAGTTAGTGTAGTGGTTGCATTTTCTTTGGTGGTGATGGCTTGGTACGGTGTTAATTATGTTTTAGGAGTGGGATTGCACTCCTATGGTTTTGGCGGCGGCGGAATTCCTTTTGTTGCGGCCTTCATAGCCATTCATCTTATCTATATCATTTTCGCTGCGACGGTCTATCGCTCCAAGAAAAAATAGGGAAAAGACTCAAATACTTGATGACCTGGCATGGTGTGAACTATTAAATTGAAAACAAATTGAAAAAAAGTTTGAATTTTCGCCTAATTAGTTGGTGAATGTTATTTAAAGAGCAATTCACTAACTATTAGCAGCATGAGTGAGTCATCTATGAGGAAAGCATCTCGATCGATTGTTGTTGTGACTTTGGCCCTTATGACACTTTTTCTGGTCTCTGCCTGTACCAAGGGAGAATCTGGAGATAAAGGTGTCAGTTTTGGCTATAACCGAGGCTATTCTCCGGATCAGCCTCTTCCTTTTAAGCATTCGTTGCATGCGGGGACCTATCAAATTCCCTGTCAGTACTGTCATACGAATGTTTCACAGTCTCGTCACTCAACCGTACCTAGTCTTAATATATGTATGAATTGTCATATTGCTGTGAAGACAGATAGCCCTTGGATTCAAAAGCTGAGAAAAGCTTATGAAAACAATGAGTCTATTCCGTGGGTTAAAGTTCATATGCTTCCAGACTTTGTTCAATTTAACCACAGTGCTCATATTAAGAAGGGTGTGGCTTGTCAGACCTGTCATGGTCCTGTGGAAACCATGGAAACTTTGTATCAGAACTCTGATCTATCCATGGGTTGGTGTGTGAACTGTCATCGAAAACCAGAGAATAATGCTCCGGTTAACTGCGCAACTTGTCATTACTAAGAGATTTGCATCCAAGGAGAGTCATCTAAATGGACGATATTCAAAAACAAACAAGCGAGAACACTGAGTTGATTCCTCAAAAAAAATACTGGCGTAGTTTAGAAGAGTACCGAAATGAACCCGAGTGGGCGGACTTAGCCGATAAAGAATTTACGCAATCCCCTTGGTTCGAGGAAGATATAGAAAACTTTGAAAAAGAGTCTGGAGAAGGTGGTTGGGCCCGTCGTGAGTTTTTAAAACTTATGGGTGCAAGTCTTGCCTTAAGCTCATTTGCCTGTGTGCGCAGACCTGTGCAGAAAATTGTGCCTTATGTACATGCTCCTTCTGACATTATACCTGGTGTGGCCAATTACTACGCCTCTTCATGGGTTCATCGTGGGGAAGTTTATGGTTTAGTAGTAAAAACAAGAGAAGGTCGCCCTATTAAGTTAGATGGAATGTCTTTACATCCATCAAATCAAGGAGCCCTTTCTCCTTTAGCCCAAGCCCAGGTTTTAGGTTTGTATGATCCTGAAAGACTCAATGGTCCGCGTAAGTTTGATCCTAAAAATGAGCATCCATTTCGTCGCACTCAAGAACCTGAGTGGCAAGATTTAGATAAGGATGTTGTTGCTGATCTAAAAAAGGGTGGAGTCTATTTATTGACCTCCAGTTTTGCTTCACCTTCTACACAGTCTGTAATTCAAAATTTTAGTCGCGTATTTGGTGCTCAGCATGTGAGTTGGGATCCCATTGGTTATGATGACGTAGCTCAGGGCCAAGAGGTCAGCTATGGCCAAAATATTGTGCCAAGGTATCGCTTTGAAAAAGCAAAAATGATTGTCACTGTAGAGGCTGATCCTTTGAGTACATATCAATTGCCTACTGAATATGCCCGAGGTTTTTCTGAGACTCGCCGTGTGAATAAAACCATGGCAATGCTTGTGAGCTTTGAAAGTCTTTTGACTCTTACTGGAATGAACTCTGATTTTAGAGTGCGCATTAAGCCTTCACAACAAATCACTGTATTAATGGGATTGGCTTACGAGCTCGTAGTTAAGGGTAAAAAAGGAGCTTATGCTCAGGACAGTCAGGCACTGAAAACTTTAAAACCTTATGCCAATGCAGCTGAAGAACTCGGAATTGAAAAAGCATTGCTCGCTCAAATTGCCGAAGATCTTTGGAACCACCGTGGTGAAAGTTTAGTGGTAGCAGGTGGTTTGGCCACTCGAACAGAGGCCGGTCTATCAGTTCAGATTGCAGCCAACTTTTTAAACTCTGTTTTAGGTAATGATGGAACCACCGTTGATTATCGTAATTATATTCCTGGCTTTGGCGAGACAACCTCTAGCCTAAAATCTCTCATATCTAAAATGAAGTCTGGTCAGGTAAAAACACTTATTGTCCAGGGAGTGAACCCAGCCTATGTGTCTGAAGAGTTTAAAGCAGTGGCATCAAATGTTGGCACACTTATCTATATGGGTGATCGTTTAGATGAAACTGGCCACTTGGCAAAGTACATTGCCCCAGATCATCATCACCTTGAAAATTGGGGAGATGCGGAATCTGCGCCTGGTGTCCTGAGTCTTCAACAACCAACCATTCGCCCCCTTTATAATACCAGAGCTTTTCAAGACTCCCTTTTAACTTGGGCTGCCACAAAAGATTCTTCACTAAAAATTTCATGGCATGACTATTTAAAAAACCAATGGAAAAAACATGCTTCTGGCAACTTTGAAGACTGGTGGGTTGAAATGTTGCAGAAGGGGACTCTCAGAACTTCTTTTGTTCCCTCTGGTGGTAGTCGATCTTTTAGAACATCGGCTCTTTCTCAAGTGAAGAGTGTGAGTAGCGATGGCCAGCAGTTGGTGCTTTATACTAAGGCAGGAATTGGTGATGGTCGCTATGCTAATATTTCTTGGCTTCAAGAACTTCCTGATCCTGTTTCAAAAGTCACTTGGGATAACTACGCTATGGTTTCTCCATCTTATGCAGAAAAAATGCATTTAAAAGAAGGGGATTTGGTTTCTTTAAAGGTTGGCGATAAGAACATACAGGTTCCAACTCTTGTTCAACCAGGAGTTCATGATGATGTTGTAGGAGTGGCTTTAGGCTATGGACGAGAAGTAGGGGACATTGCAAAAGATGTTGGAGTCAATGCATTTCAACTAGTTTCTGGCGATGTCTATAGCGGCCAAGTGGTAGAAGTTAAAAAGCTTGGTAAGAATTCGCCCTTAGCTAATACACAAATTCATTATAATATGATGGGCCGACAAATTGCTGTTCAGGCGAGTCTTGAAGAATACATGAAAAACCCAGAGCATATTTTCCATCACCATGAAGTGTTTTCTGTTTGGCCAAAGCATCAATACCCTGGACACAAATGGGCGATGTCTATTGATTTGAATACCTGTACTGGTTGCGCCGCTTGTGTTGTGGCTTGTCAGTCGGAGAACAATATTCCTGTGGTGGGTAAAAAGTACGTTCTTCAGGGTCGTGAAATGCACTGGATTCGCATTGATAGGTATTATTTAGGAAGTCCTTCGGACCCTGAAACTGTGATTCAACCTGTGTTGTGTCAGCACTGTGACAATGCTCCTTGCGAAACCGTCTGCCCTGTGGCGGCGACAACTCATGGTCCTGAAGGCTTAAACGAAATGACTTACAACCGTTGTGTGGGAACAAGATACTGTTCTAACAACTGTCCATATAAAGTCCGTCGTTTTAATTGGTTTAATTATTCAAAAATTCAAGAGCCTCTCAATATGGCTTTCAACCCCGATGTGACTGTCAGATCTCGCGGTGTTATGGAAAAGTGCACCTTCTGTGTTCAGCGTATTAACTTCGAAAAAAATGCCGCTCGCTTGGAAGATCGCCAGCTAAAGGATGGAGATATTCGAACAGCCTGTGAGCAGAGCTGCCCAACAACAGCTATTGTTTTTGGAGATATGAATGATCCTGAAAGTCGAGTTTCAAAGCGTTTTGCCAATGATCGTACATACAAAGTTTTGGAAGAGTTTAACACTCAGCCTTCTGTACGTTATATGGCTAAAATTCGAAATTGGAAGTCAGAAAGTGAAAATCATCATCAAGAAGAGGTTGGACACTCATGATTAAGCGTAATGTCCTCATAGCAGGTAATAAAACATATCACGATATCACCAATGATATTTGCCAGCCCATTGAAACTCTTCCGGGTAAAGGTTGGTTTGCTTATTTAGCTATAGCAAAAACCATTCTCCTTACCTGGATTATTTGTTTGGTTATGATAGTGGGAGTAGGTTTAGGCCTACTGGGCTTGAGTCATCCTGTTGGATGGGGAACAGATATTACCACTTTTGTGTTTTGGATTGGTATTGGTCACGCAGGAACTTTAATTTCTGCTATTCTTTTCTTGTTTCGACAAAAATGGAGAACTGGAATTAACAGAGCTGCAGAGGCTATGACGATTTTTGCCGTGATGACAGCAGGTCTTTACCCCTTACTTCACGTTGGTCGTCCTTGGTTTGCTTTTTGGTTACTGCCTTACCCTAACCAAAGAGGTCCTTTATGGGTGAACTTTAACTCTCCTTTGGTTTGGGACGTATTTGCAGTTTCTACTTATGCCACGGTCTCTTTGGTTTTTTGGTATGTCGGAATGGTGCCTGATTTAGCTTCTGTTCGTGACCGTGCAAAAAACAAAATTCGTAAAATTGTATACGGAGCCCTTTCTTTGGGTTGGACGGGAACAAATCGTAACTGGCAGCACTATGAAGCTGCTTATTTAGTTTTAGCGGGATTATCAACGCCTCTGGTTCTTTCTGTGCACTCCATCGTATCTTTTGACTTTGCTGTGGCCTTACTACCAGGTTGGCATACGACTATTTTTCCTCCTTACTTTGTGGCCGGTGCCATCTTTTCTGGTTTTGGAATGGTGGTCACTTTGATGGTCTTAGTACGTGAGGGATTTCCTCAGATGAAAGACTACATCACTGTGGATCACTTGGAAGTCATGAATAAAATCATTATGACCACAGGTATGATGGTTGGTTATGCCTACGCCTCTGAGTTCTTTATTGCGTGGTATTCTGGAAATGATTACGAGAGATATATTTTTCTCAATAGAGCCCTCGGACCTTATGCTTGGGCCTATTGGATTATGGTTTCTTGTAACGTGATTATCCCTCAGCTCTTTTGGTTCCGTAAGATTCGTAGAAGTATTCTTGTGATGTTTATTATTTCTATTTTTGTGAACATTGGTATGTGGTTTGAACGTTTTGTGATTATCGTCACTTCGCTTCATAGAGACTTCTTACCTTCTTCGTGGGGTATGTATGATTTTACTGTCTATGATTTCTTCTTTGTGTTCGGAAGTTTTGGATTCTTTCTGACATTATTCTTACTGTTCTTGCGAACTATCCCTATGGTAGCAATGGCTGAAGTAAAGCCATGTCTGTCAGTGGGTCGGGAAGGAGGCCATCATGGCTAAACCAGTGGGTGGTTTATTGGGTGTATGGTCCAGCGAAGATAAACTTTTAGAGGTAGCAAAAAAAGTGAAGGCCGAGGGTTTTCAAAAATTTGATACCATCACTCCATTTCCTGTACATGGTATGGATGAGGCTATTGGTTTAAAGCGTAGTAAAATCCCCATTGTTACTTTTTTTGCTTGTATCATGGGAACTCTTACTGGTTTTGGGTTTCAAACATATGTGTTTGTTTACGATTGGCCGATGAATATTGGTGGTAAGCCTCATTTTTCTCTACCTGCTTTTGTTCCCATTATATTTGAGTTAACTGTGCTTTTTGGAGCGCTCATCACCGTAGGAACAATGTTTGCCTGGAATGGTCTTCCTAACTTCACTCGTGTGAGTCCTCATGCCAGGCTTAGTGATGATAAGTTTGGCCTATTTATTCCAGAAAATGATCATGGCTATGATGTGACTAAGATTGACCAGCTTTTTCAAAGCTTAGGTGCTGAAGAAGTTGTTCGAGTGGCGGAGTTTTAAGATGAAAAAATGGATGCTGGTACTTTTAGGACTAGGCTTAGTAGCTTGCAAACATGATGAGCCCAATGTGGAGTTAATTCAGGATATGATGGAGTCTCCTGCTGTAAAAGCTCAAGACTATGACATTAAGGGGCCCGGTGGTTTGGCTAATCGAATTCCCCCAGAAGGCACTGTCTCCATTGGACATCCTCCTTATAAATATGTAGGAAAAGCCGAGGAAGCAGAACGAAATCTAGTAAATCCTATTCCTGGTCAAGAACTAGAGCGTGGAAAAATTCTTTTTGAGACTTATTGTTTTGTATGTCACGGAGTTAAAGCCGACGGCCATGGCCCAGTGGCGGCTAAATTTTCAGTGCCTGTGCCAGCGCTGACATCAGACAAAGTTAAAAATTTTAGAGATGGCCGTATTTTTCACATTATTACTGATGGCCAAGGTGTGATGAGCTCCTATGCTTCGCAGGTAAAAGCTGAGAAGGATCGTTGGGCTATTGTTAATTATGTTCGTCGTCTTCAAAGGGGATCTAACTAATGGCAACGCATGCTAAACCCACAGAGCTAGTCAAATTTAATGTTTCTCCAATGGTTAAAGGTCTTTCCCATTTATTTGTTGTGGTGGGAGTCGCCGCTTTTGCGTTTGGATTAACAAAGGATCCGCAAAGAGCCTGGACTAGTTATCTGACTGCTTTTTTCTTTTTTGCCAGCCTTGGAATTGGTGGTCTTTTCTTTACAGCCATTCAACATGTGACCAATGCTCATTGGAGCGTGACTGTAAGACGTTACGCTGAGGCTATGACTGCTTTTTTACCAATTGCTGCCATACTGGGAATTATCTTTGTTCTTTTTGGAGCTGAACATTTATACCAATGGTTAAATCCTGATCTAGTGGCCAGCGATGTTCTTTTGCAAAAAAAGGTGGCCTATTTAAATAAGAACTTTTTTACCATCAGAATGGTGGTTTTTTTCGCCTTATGGCTTTGGTTTGCCAAAGTGATTGTCTCTCGTTCTTTGAATCAAGATCAAAGTGGGGATGAAAAACTAACTCTTAAAAACGTTGGTTCTAGTGTGCGCTTTCTTTTGGTCTTTGCTATTACGTATTCTCTATTTGGAGTTGATCTTTTAATGAGCTTAGACCCCCATTGGTATTCAACTATGTTTGGGGTGTATTGTTTTGCAGGCTTATTTCAATCAACTCTTGCAGCTCTTATTTTGATCACCCTTTGGATTAAGAAATCTGGAAAAATTGATGGAGTGGTTAACGAAAATCATCTTCATGATTTAGGAAAATTCTTATTCGCATTCACTATTTTCTACGCCTACATTGGTTTTTCCCAATTTATGCTGATTTGGTATGCGAACATTCCCGAAGAGACTCTGTACTTTGTGCATAGATCCCATGGTGTTTGGTTTGCCATCTCAATGAGTTTACTAGCACTAAAGTTTCTGGTGCCCTTCTTAGCGCTTATGACCCGCGGTAGTAAGAGAAATCCTAAGGTTCTTGTTCCAGTGGCTCTCTTAATTTTAGTGATGCAATACGTAGACAATTATTGGCTTGTGTACCCTAATTTTAATGAGGGACATGCTGCCTTTTCGTTGACTGAAGTTGGAGTGTTTTTGGGCTTTCTTGGCCTGTTCGTTGTGGCTCTTAGTTACTTCTTGGGACGTTTTTCAGTGGTACCTGTAAAAGACCCTCGTCTTGAAGAAAGCCTTCATCACCATATCTAAGTGTTGGATATAAGGGATGTTTTTAGTAGATCCCCCTTGGGATTTACGAGATGTCCCAAGGGCTTCAAAATTAGGAAAAGCTTGGGACTTGTAAGATAAACCAAACTCTATTAAAATGAATTTAATGCGACTTCAAAAACCACTTTTTATTTCTTATTTTTTAGCCTCTACCACGATGGCTAAGTGTTCTTAATGATCTCATAAGATGTCTCAAATCGAAATTATACTTCCAGACAATTCAATAAAAGCATTTGATCATGAGCCAAGCACTCTCGAGGTCGCAAAATCTATCGGAGCTCGGTTAGCAGATGCCACTTTGGGCGCTTATGTGAATGGTGAGGTGATTGATCTTCGACAACCATTAAAATCTGGCACTCGTTTAGAGATCATTACAGACAAGCATGCCTTGGCTAACGAGGTGATTCGTCATTCTGCGGCCCATATCATGGCTCAAGCTGTGCAAGAACTATGGCCCCAAGTAAAAGTAACCATTGGACCTGTCATTGACAGTGGTTTTTATTATGATTTCGATTCAGAAAAACCATTTACTCCCGAGGACTTAGAAAAAATAGAAAAACAAATGGAAGAGATTATCAAAAGAGATATTCCCATTCTGCGTGAAGAGTGGAAGTCCAGCCAAGCCATAGATGTCTTTGGCAAGATGGGTGAAAACTTTAAAGTAGAAATTATCGAAGACCTTAAAACTCCCGTGGTTTCTATTTATAAACAAGGGGAGTGGTTCGATCTTTGTCGTGGGCCTCACGTGCAGCGCACAGGGCAGGTGAAGGCGGTAAAGGTTCTGGCCCTGGCCGGTGCTTACTGGCGTGGTGATGAAAAGAATAAACAGCTGCAGAGAGTTTATGCCACTGCCTTTGGAAATAAAAAAGATTTAGAAAAACATCTTCAATTATTAGAAGAAGCTCAAAAGCGAGATCATCGTCGATTAGGTAAAGATCTTGGGCTTTTTCATTTTCACCAATGGTCTCCTGGTGCACCCTTTTTTACAGGCAAAGGTTCTGTTATTTATAACCAGCTCCAAAAATTCATTCGCGAAAAGTATCTGGAGTACGGCTACGAAGAGGTGATCACTCCCCAAATTTTTGATGTGGAGCTTTACCGTACCAGTGGCCATGAAGCTCATTATAAAGAAAATATGTATTACACACATATTGATGAGCGTGATTTCTCCATGAAACCCATGAACTGCCCTGGTCATTGTCTTCTCTATGGCATGTCTCATCGCTCCTATAGGGATCTTCCTTGGCGAGTGGCTGACTTTGGTCGGTTGCATCGTTTTGAACGTTCGGGTGTGATGCATGGACTCACAAGAGTCAGAAGCTTCTGTCAGGATGATGCCCACATTTTTTGTTCTTTGGATCAGCTACAGCAAGAAATTTCTAATTTTATGAAAATGCTCAAAGAGGTTTATGCCACTTTGGGCATGGACCAATTTGAGGTTTTTCTCTCCACTCGCCCTGAAAGTCGTTTGGGTTCCGATGAGGTTTGGGATCAATCGGAGGGAGCTCTTGCGGGAGCCCTGGAATCCATGGGTATCCCTTATAAAATTAACCCTGGTGATGGCGCTTTTTATGGACCTAAAATTGATATTAACTTTAAAGATGCCATTGAGCGAAAATGGCAATTAGGCACTCTTCAGGTAGATTTTAATAACCCAGAGAGGTTCAAGTTAAAATACATCGGAGATGACAACCAGGAACATCGCCCAGTAATGCTCCATAGAGCGATTCTAGGGTCTTTGGAGCGATTTATTGGGGTTTATATCGAGCACTGTGCAGGAAGGTTTCCTACGTGGTTAAGCCCTGTACAAGTCAAAATTATCAATGTGAGCGAGAAGCAAGGGGCCTATTCTTTAGGCTTAGAAAAAATCTTAAAAGAAAATGGAATTCGAGTGGAGTATGACTCTCGCAATGAAAAACTGGGCTATAAGATTCGTGAGGCTCAGTTAATGAAGATCCCTTATATGATTATTGTTGGGGATAAGGAAATGGAGGCTCAAAAAGTGAGTCTTCGTCTTCGTAATGGACAAAATAAAGAAGCTATGGAATTAAACGATTTTCTTAAGGTAGTTCTTGAGGAAATCAATGAAAGAAAATTGGAAAGTCCTTTTCTTTCTGAATAACACTCACCAGGAGGTTTTGTATCAATAAAGCGCGAGAACGTGACCGAGGATTTAGGGTGAACTCAGAAATCCGAGCTCCCCAGGTTCGTGTCATCAGTGATGATGGTAAAATGCTAGGTATTTTTACTGTTCCAGAGGCCGTCAGAATGGCTCAGGATAAGAACTTAGATTTGATTGAAGTGGTCCCCAATGCCACTCCACCCACTTGCAAAATCATGGATTATGGCAAGTACAAGTATGAGATGAAAAAGAAAGCTCAAGAATCTCGTAAAAAACAGGTGGAGATTCAAATTAAGGAATTACAATTGCGACCTCGCACCGAGCAGCACGATCTCGACGTGAAATTGAAACATGCCCGTCGCTTTTTAGAAGAAGGCGATAAAGTGAAGTTTAACCTTCGTTTTAGGGGCCGTGAAATGGCCTACCTCAATATGGGTGAGCAGGTTCTAAAAAAGGTAGTGGCAGCCCTCACTGACATTGCCTTGGTAGAAGTTCCTCCCAAAATGGATGGTCGCCAGCTCTTTTTGCTTTTGGCTCCAGATCCAGCCAAAATAAAGGAGTTTAAAAAGTCCCAAGAGGCCGAAGAAGAGGGTTCAGAGGCTGCTTCCGGCTAGTTCTTTCGGCATTAATTTCAAAAAAGCTAAAAAAACCATGGCCTTATAGTCATGGTTTGTAGTAAACCTTCTGGTCTAAATGATATCTAGATCGGTCATGGCGTATTATGCGTTGTGGAAAGTTCCACCTTTTGGACACCCTCTAGGAGAAGGAGAAAACTATGAAGACCCATTCTGGAGCGAAAAAACGCTTCAAGGTATTGGCCAGTGGCAAGGTCAAAAGGAAACATGCAAAACGTCGCCACAACTTAAGTGCAAAAAACCATAAACAAAAACGCCACCTCGCCAAAGATGCATATGTGAAAGATGCAGATATGAGTCGTGTACGTTTAATGTTGTTATTTTAAGTTGGAGGTGAGTTGTGCCAAGAGCAAAAGGTGGGTTTAAAACCCGCAAAAGACATAAGAAAGTATTAAAATTAACCAGTGGCTATTACTCTTCTGCAAGCCGCCTGTACACTCAAGCTCGTGAAAGACTTGATCGTGCACTAGCATTTGCTTTTAGAGATCGTAAAGTTCGTAAAAGAAACTTTAGAAACCTATGGACTATTCGTATTAATGCAGCTGCAAGACAAAATGGAACTACATACTCGCGTTTAATGGGAGCTTTGGCAAAAGCTGATATCCAATTAGACAGAAAAGTATTAGCTGACATGGCAGTTCATGATCAGGATGGATTTGCGAAGCTTGTTCAGCAGGTTATTAAGTAAAAATGGAAAAAGAGCTTGGAGTTTACGATCCCACTTTTGAGGGTCGTAAACTTGATCATATCCAGCAGGCTCTACGTATTGAACATCAAGCTCTTGGATCCAGTGGCTTAGATCATCTTTCCTTGATTCACGAAGCGCTTCCAGAAATCGATTTTCAAGATATCAGTATAGAGAGCTCTTTTTTTACAGTTCCTACAAGGGCTCCTATTTTTATTAGTTCAATGACTGCTGGTCATAAAAAAGCAGAAATCAATTTACGTTTAGCTGAGGCTTGCAGTCATAACTCTTGGGTGATGGGTGTGGGATCTCAGCGAAGAGAGCTTTTTGATACTGAGGGTTTTAAAGAGTGGAAAAATCTTAGAAAGCAATTTCCTAAGGTAGCTCTTATGGGGAATATCGGTATTTCCCAGTTAATCCAAGCAAAGACAGATCAGGTGAAGCAATTGGCAGAAAATCTTGAAGCCCTTGCTATGATAGTACATACCAATCCCTTACAAGAGGTTTTGCAAAAAGAAGGAACTCCTCAATTTAAAGGGGGCCTAGAGGCATTGGAAAACTTGTGTCGTCAGCTAGAAATTCCTGTGATTCTGAAAGAGACCGGCTGCGGGATTTCTAACTCCACAGCAAAAAAATTAAAAAATATTGGTTTAAGAGCTGTTGATGTGAGTGGGAGAGGCGGAACTCACTGGGGACGCATTGAGGGCGCTCGTTCGGAAAAATTGTCCCTTTTGGCTGAAGCTGCAAAAACCTATCATCACTGGGGAATCCCTACAGTGGAATCACTTCAGCAGACCCTCTCGATCTCACCAGATTACGAAATTTGGGCCTCTGGGGGCGTTCGCTCTGGTTTAGATGTGGCTAAACTTTTAGCTATGGGGGCAGAGAAGGTAGGTATAGCTCAGCCCTTTATGGTGGCAGCTCAAGAGGGTAGTGAGGCTGTTGTTCAGCTCATGCAGCGTTATGAATATGAATTAAAAATAGCTCTTTTTTGTACAGGAAGCTTATATTTGAAGGACCTAAAGGGGAAATATAATGGCTGAGTATGGCTTGAGTGGTTTTTCAAAATTACCAAGATCTGAACGTCTGAGAAGGCTGGTGCGTTTAGGGTACTTAAGTTTAGAAGAGGCCTCCTTTTTAGATCGTGGAGCTCCCGTTAATCCTGATCTTGCGGAGCATTTTATTGAGAATGTGATTGGCTACTTTCAAATGCCCCTAGGAGTAGCCACAAACTTTCGTATTGATGGTGAAGATAAAGTGATTCCTATGGCCGTTGAGGAAACGTCCATTATTGCGGCGGCGAGCAGTACTGCAAAGTGGGTCAAAGAGAATGGTTTGGTGACCACTGAAAGTGTTGGTCAAGATATCATCGGCCAGATTCAGTTAGCTAAAGTTAAAAATGTTACTAAAGCCATTGATGCCATTTTATCAATCAAAGAAGAGCTGATCCAAAGAGGTAACCAAATTGCTGAGGGTTTGGTACGAAGAGGTGGCGGTGTTCGAGATCTACAAATTCGAGTGATAGATCGTTATGTGGCAGAAGATGGCTCACAAAAAAAATCAGAAACGACTACCGAAGAGAAAATGCTGGTGATTCATGTGCTGATGGATCCTCGAGATGCCATGGGTGCTAATATTATTAATCAAGTGTGTGAGGCTTTAAAGCCAGAGATCGAAAAAGTGACCCAAGAAAAAGTCACCATGTGTATTCTTTCAAATTTGGTAGATACAAAATTAACCCGTGCCAAAGTGCTTATAAAAAATATTGATCCTCTTGTGGCTCAAGGTATCGAAGAGGCCTCTTTGTTTTCTCAAGTGGATCCCTATAGGGCAGCCACAAATAACAAAGGTGTGTTGAATGGCATCGATGCTGTGGCTGTGGCCACAGGCAATGACTGGCGTGCCATTGAAGCCGGAGTCCATGCCTATGCATCCCGTAAGGGGCAGTATCGTTCTATTACCCATTGGAAGAGAGAGGGTGAATACCTTGTAGGTACCCTTGAGGCTCCTATTGTTGTGGGTACAGTTGGTGGAATGACAAAACTTCATCCCACAGCAAGACTATGTTTAAAGCTTTTAAAAATCCAATCAGCAGAGGAACTCTCACGTGTGATGGCGGCGGTGGGCCTGGTACAAAATTTAGGTGCCTTGAGAGCCCTGTCTACAGTGGGAATTGTTAAAGGACATATGAAACTACACACCACTAATTTGGCTTTGGCTGCGGGGGCTAATGGTCATGAAATTCCTGATCTTAAAAAAGAGTTGGAGTTAGTCTTACAAAAAGAAAAGCGTGTGAGTCTCACTCAAGCAGTAGAAATTTTAGAAAAATTAAGAAGTCGTCATGTTGAGTCTCTCAGTCCCCAGTAAAACCTTTGCCATTGGCGAGTATGTGGCTCTCAATGGAGGACCTGCCTTGGTGCTATCCACCGAGCCACGTTTTCAATTATTGATTCAAAAATCTAGTGATGGATTTCAATGTAACTTTGAAAGCTATCCGATATTAGCTCCGCTGATGGAAAATCAAAGTGATTTAAAATTTCATTTTGTGGATCCCTATGAAGGCCATGGCGGTTTTGGTAGTTCCAGCGCTTTATTGTCTATGCTGCTCTCGTTCTCTCGTTTGAAGCGGGGTTTGTCTTTAGGTATTTGGGATGTTCTTGAAGAGTTAGAATCCCTACAAAAAGAAACAAATGCGGCACCCTCTAGCTACTACGATGTGCTCTCTCAGATTTCAGGAGATATTAGTTTTATTCATAAAAACAATAAAGAGATAGAGACGCTGGAGTGGGGCTTTGAGGAGGCAAAGTTTTGTCTGTTAAAAAGTTCACGAAAAGTAGCCACTCATGAACACCTTAAAAATATGAAGCAAAAAGAGTGGAGCTCATTAAAGAGTATCGCTGAAGACAGTGTGGAATCCTTTAAAGAACAAGATTTAGACGTATTCTGTGAAACTCTTAGAGAATACCAATTGGCTTTGGAATCCGAGGGTTTGGTCAGCTCCACATCGGCAGAGGAGATTCGCTGGTTGTGGACTCAGCCAGGAGTTCTATCTGCCAAGGGCTGTGGAGCTCTTCTGAACGATAGCTATTTGGTGATTTTAGAAAAATCTAGGGCTTCTGATTTTCAGCACCAGCTGTCTAAAAAATTTGAACTTTTTGAAGGCATATTGAGTGATGGTCTGAGGATCGAAGGGGAATTGTAGTATGGAAAAGTATTGGGCCACCGCCCCTTCTAATATTGCTCTCATAAAATATATGGGAAAAAGCGCGCACAATAAGCCTCTGAACTCCTCATTAAGTTATACCCTAGAACGATTTCGAAGCTACGTTGAGGTGACACCTATTTCTGATGCTGAGGATTATTGGGAACCTTTGAGTTTAGAAGAAATCACGGGCCTGTACCGAGAGGGCATTTTGCCCGATGATATGGGCACTGTCTCCTATGCACAGCAAAATTATGGTGAGGCGGAACAAAAAATTTTTTTAAAGCAATGTCATCGCCTTCGAGAGTTTTACAGGTCTGAGCAGAAATTTAAAGTAAAGTCTTTCAATGGTTTTCCTGCAAGTTGTGGACTAGCGAGTAGTGCCTCTAGCTTTGCCGCTCTCACGATGGCGCTCGATCAAGCTTTCGGGGGACAAAATAAAAATAACCCTCTTCAACTTTCGGAATACAGTCGATTGGCTTCTGGGTCTTCTTGTCGCTCTTTTTTTTCTCCTTGGACTTTATGGAATAGTGAAGGCGTGAGTCGGCCAGAGGGCTTGCCGAACTCTTTTTGGCATCATGTGGTGGTAGTCAGTGAAGAGAGTAAGAAGGTTTCTTCTTCTGAGGCCCATCAAAGAGTGCAATCGAGTTTGAATTTTTCTCATCGGCAGGAACGAGCTGAAAAGCGTTTAGTGTCTTTGATGGGGGCTCTTATGGACAATCAATGGGCGAGGGCCTGTGAAATTGCCTGGGCAGAGTTTTGGGATATGCACACTTTATTTGAAACCTCAGCCCCTCCTTTTGGTTATATCAATGATCTATCTATGGAGGTTTTGCAGATAGTGAGATCTTATTGGGAGAGAGAGGGTGATGGACCTCTTGTGACGATGGATGCCGGGCCCAACGTGCATTTGCTTTTTCGAGAGGATCAAGAGGAAGATCGTTGGGATTTGCTAGAAAAATTATCGAGCTATAAGATTTTATAAAATTGGACATGGAATGACAGATTTTAAAACAAGAGTTCATGGTAAATACATTTTAGCGGGAGAGCACACGGTACTTCGTGGTGGTACGGCTTTAGTGTTACCTCTTTATGCAAGGCATTTAGATCTTATTTGCTCTGATCTTAATGAGCCCTTGAGCCTACTTTCTAAAGATCCTCAGGCAGATAGTCTTGTTTTTTGGGGTTTGATTGAAAAGGCATTGGAACTTTCAGGACATCGTCGAGAAGAGCTTAAGGGGAAGATCGAAATTGTGAACTCCATTCCTGTGGGCGCGGGATTGGGAGCCAGTGCCGCTATCTGTGTGGCCATGGCTAAGTATTTTGAACACCTTGGATGGGTGAAGTCTGCAGATTTGTTTTTGTTTTCAAAAAAGTTAGAAGATCTGTTTCATGGAGAGAGCAGCGGGGCAGATGTGGCTGTAGCTCTAAGGGGCGAGGGCCTGTGTTTTACTAAGGGCCATGATCCTATAAAATTAGAAAATCAATTGAAGCCTCAATTTTATCTCTCTTATTGTGGGCGTTCGGCAAAAACCAGTGAGTGTGTGACTAAGGTAAAACAACTTTGGAATCGGGATTCTTATTTAGCCACAGAGATTGATGAAGAAATGAAAGAGTCAGTGAGGCGTATGGAGCTAGCACTGAAGGGGCAAGGGACTAAACCTTTAGAGGATTTGGCCGAGGCCATGACAAAGGCTCGCACTTGTTTTGAGCGTTGGGGTCTGACAGAAGGACCTTTACAATCTCATATGTTACAACTCTTAGAGGCTGGGGCTTTGTCTGTGAAGCCCACTGGCTCTGGTGGCGGTGGTTATGTGTTGAGCCTTTGGAGAAAACCACCTCCTGAGTCCCTCATTCATCAGTTGATGAAGGGCTGATGGAGAGTTCTTAGGACTGTTTGGGCAGCTTTATTTAAAGAACTCCAGTAGTGGAAAGAAGGGTACATCATCGACATCGGGTTGAGATCGATTTTTGGTATCTGAATAACCGAGTTGTCCAAACTTATTATATCCCCAACACTTGATTTGCCCGAATTCAAGCACAGCACAGGTGTGACCTCTCCCAGTCACAATTTGTTGGATGTTACTAAAGGGGAGAGCTTGTGAATCTTTGGCAAGAATCAAGTTATCTGTCTTATCGTTGCCCGTTTGGCCCAACTGATTTAATCCCCAACACTTGATTTGCCCGAATTCAAGCACAGCACAGGTGTAATCATCCCCAGACACAATTTGTTGGATATTCCTAAATGGGAGAGCTTGGGCCTCTTGAATAAGAATGGAGTAACCTGTCTTATCGTTGCCGGTTTGGCCGTAATAATTGTCTCCCCAACACTTTCCAGTGCCATCACTAAAAAGGGCACAGGTGGTGAAGCTGATGGCTCCGGTGATAAGAGTGGCAGAATTGATATCAATGTTTTCAGATTTTTTTGAATGAATTAGATTTTTAATTTTATCAAAGGC
>Ga0066639_10000930_pt1 | contig 26224 bp, 30 predicted proteins | sample CryGeyCG2114_010_2_FD_59504 | JGI IMG/M metagenome (GOLD analysis project Ga0066639, IMG submission 59504) | Groundwater microbial communities from aquifer - Crystal Geyser CG10_big_fil_rev_8/21/14_0.10 | ecosystem: Environmental > Aquatic > Deep subsurface > Groundwater | place: USA: Utah...
TGAGCCGAAATCAACGAGGACGATCATACGGTATAGTTATCTCCTGGGTTGGAAATGGTAACGTCATGGGGATGACTTTCCAGGAGTCCCGCGTTACTGATTCGAATGCACTTTGATTTCTTGAAAAATTCCTCCATGGTTTTTGCTCCGATATAGTAAAAAGATGATTTCAAACTTCCCTGTATCTGATACAGGTAGTCGGCAACTTTTCCTTTGTATTCTACCATTCCTTCAATTCCCTCGGGAATGAGTTTTTTTTCATCCGTATTACGGGATTGTCCGTAGCGTTCGGCTCCGCCTTTCTTCATTGCCGCGATGGATCCCATTCCGCGGTATTGTTTATATTTTTTTCCCTGGATCACGATCTGTTCACCCGGCGATTCATCAAACTGAGCAAGAAGCGATCCCAACATGACAGCCGATGCTCCGAACGCAAACGCTTTAGCCATGTCTCCGATCTGTCGGATCCCTCCATCCGCAACCACGGTCACCCCTGTTTTGTCTACTGCCTTCACTGCTTCTGTGATTGCCGTAATTTGGGGAACTCCCATACCGCTGATAATCCGCGTCGTGCAGATACTGCCGGGGCCCATTCCTACGCGCAAAATATCCGTTCCGACTTTGATGAGAGCCTTTGCTCCTTCGTAGATAGCGATGTTCCCCGCCATGACAACCGAGGAGGGGAAGGTTTTTTTAATATAGGCAACCGCATCTATCACGAACTTGGAAAATCCGTGTGCTGAATCAACAACGATTACGTCTGTCCCGATTTTATGGAGTGCCTCTACACGTTCTTGGAGATCAATTCCCGGTCCAACCGCAGCTCCAACCATCAGTTTTTTCTTTTTAACATTTTTTACCATCAATGCTTGCGCTTCTATAGAAAGATTCCGGTGGATGATTCCCAGTCCTCCCATCAAAGCTAATTCAGTCGCCATCCGTTCTTCAGTGACCGTATCCATAGGAGCGGAGATAACCGGAAGCTTGAGGAGGATTTTCTTGTGGAGTTTGGTTGTCAAGTCAACCTCCTGGCGTTTGAAATCGGTGTAATTCGGAAGGAGTAACACGTCGTCAAACGTCAAGGCTTTTTCCCTGACGATTTTTTCCTGTAGAACTTTTTTCCTGTTCATAAGGGTATAAAACTTGCCTTTCGGGCAAAACGGATAATGGATAAAACCCCTTGCCGGTCAAGGATACGATTTTGCAGCAACAACTCCAGTTCACGCTTTACATCTGTTTGGAGGAATTCTGGCCCGTCGGAATTGATAGTGAAAGCTACAGAGTGTTTCTTTAATGTGCGTATAATGGATTCTATCTCTCTCATATCCTTTACCGCACATGTTCTTAGGTTGGAAGTAGGGCAAAGCTCAAGGACAATTCCTTTTTTAGAAATGACATCTAGGAGTTTTATATCATCCACTGCTCGGATTCCATGTCCAATCCGGTCGGGGTTCAGCTTTTCCATGACCTCCCATATTTCTTTGGAGGGGGTAATTTCTCCCGTATGGATCGTAACTTTGATTCCCGATGCTTTTGCCAATTCGACAGGTTGTACGATATCGTCGATTTTGAAATCATTATCAATGGGTCCGGCAAGATCGATCCCAATAACTCCATCCTGCTTAAACCGGACTGCTTTTTTTGCGATGATTTCATTTTTACGCTTATTGAATCTTCGATCCATCATCAGGATGATCCCGGCTTTGACCGGATATTCCAGGCAGGCTCTTTTCATCCCGACTAGAGCGCTAAAAATGATCTTATCCAGATCCTGTTCTCCGCCCTTGTTGCGAAGCATCGGGTTGAATCGGATTTCCAGAGTCGTGATATTTGCTTTCCGATAGGCGTTGCTGATGGCATGGTGGACCGCTTTTTCAATCGCGTAGGTTGAGGACTGGATGTGCTCTGTGAGATTGAAGAATTTCAAATAGTTGTCATAACCGGTTTTTTTCCTGATCGTGACGGAGTCAATAAATTTCCAGTAATTTTTCTCCGGCAGCCGGATCCCTTGCTCATGCGCCAATTCCCAAAGAAAGTGAGGAGTTGAGGAGGAACCCAGATGAAGGTGGAGGTCAACGAGATTATTGAAGATACGTGTAGATTCCATATTGAATTATAAAGGATTTTATGAAAGATACAAGGGGTGCCGATTCTAACCTCGTAGGTTAGAATTAGGCCGGTTGGACGTTCTAAAGATATACAAAAAAGTTAAAATCAATATCGCGAAGCCGAGGAATTCCAGATATTGGGGGAGGAAAATGATGATAATACTGTCAAAATTGTTAAATTGCTTTATTGTTATATTGTTGAGAAGCCAGCCGTTGGCCCAGTTGTTGACGAGGACGTGATTCGTAAGTTCGGTGCCAAATAGGGGAGCCAGATATGAAAACGGCGGGCCAGAGATAGTTTTCGACACCGTGTATGCTCTCCAATTTTTTTCATATGCTTGATTGAGAGTGAGGACTTGATTCATTTGCATCTTGGGTGTTTCTTTGAAGTCTGCTTTGTAGAGAGAAGGGGAATACTGTACAAAATTAACAGGGAGTCGAGTTATATGGCTTACGGTTGCCGGATCTGTTTCTCCAGCGGATGACTGAGAAGAGAGGTATGAAAAGGGAATAATTCGAATGCTTTTGATCGTGTTTATTGATGGAAGGTCTCCGATAGACATGTTTCGCAGGATAAGGTGGTATCCGCCTTGGTGGAAATAAGGAGGGATAATAAAATAATCGGCATTCATTTGATTAAATTTGGAAAGTTCGTCTTCCAAAACACACATCTTTGTTTCATCGTTTTCAAAACAAATACGGATAGGTAGTCCTTTTGTATTGCGCGATTCTATTGCCAACATGTATCCAACATCTTGGGATAGTTGAGGAAATGAAAACGTATCACATAGGGTGCCATCGACGGCTTGATATTCCGCGGAGTCGTTTATCAATCGTTTATCTATAATTTTTGAGGGTTGGAGACCGCAATCTTTTTTATCAGCATTGGTGGATTTTAATAATAAATCAACCTTTTCAATTTTAAGCTCATTTTTCTTGTCCAGATAGGGACCCAGATTCTGCAGGATGGATTTATCGACCCGTTCTTTATCATCCAATATATTTCTCATAGGATATTGGAAAGTATTAGTATCATTGGAATTTTTTTGTTGACTAATATAATCACCCATATCCTCATATGCTTTGTCAATATAATTCCACTTATATGCAGGTAAGACATTGTTAGGAGCTTCGAGAATATATAGAGAATCATTCAGAAGAGGGGAGTCGTGTTCATATATATGCATGGCGGGGCCGAAATTTCGTGTAGGTCGAATGGTATTGATCGATTGTAGAAGTTCAGTGATTTGAAGATAAAAAAGCTTTCGCTGGTCGATTGAGCTTCCCGGATTAATAATAGTCTGATCCAGCAATATGTATCGGATATTATATTTAGTGAGTAGTTTTTCAAATAGTTCACTGTTTTGTGAATAGAGCGCATAGGCAAATTCCCGATAGCATTGTTCATTGTATGGATACCATCGGTCAAATTCACGGTCCAATATGGGTTGTTTCATTCCAAACCAGGTAAAACCTGCACCTTGATATATTTCTGCTTCCGGCGGGGTTCCCCATCCGTGCACTTTCCATCCGTATAGGGTATGAAGCGGAAGCTCAAGTACTCGTCCCTGTTTCTGCTTTTGCGACCATTGAAATAGATCAAAATATTCCCGAGGAATGGTTACGCGAACTATTTTACTGATGAAGTTGCCTTGAAAGGAAGGCAGTGAATAAATAATCAGAAGAGCTGTAAAAAAAAAGGTAAACAGTATTGATAGGATAGTGTCTCGTTTTTTAATCCGGGTAGAAATTTTTTCAAGTAGATACCGATGGAAAAAAGCAAAAAAGATTGAAAAACTGAAAATCAGATGCAATGATAATTTAGTGAAGGGGAACCGCAATATTTCTTTCATCATATTATTTGAACTGCGTAAAAAATCAAAAATCTGCGATAACACCGGTACGTGAGAGAGGAGGAAAAAAATGGAAATGCCGGTAATCGGAACAATACTAATCACGACCGTACTCCTTTTTTTTACTGATATATATGCTCCCAGAATCGATAGAAAAGAAAAAATATATCCCAACAATAAAATTCCGGGATTCTGTAGGTGTTTCTTCCAGGATTCCATAAGCTCAAAGGATGTGGTAAGAAGAGATCCGTTTTTCATTATGTCCGCGCTTTCCAGAACACGCCAGTTAAAAAGGAAATTGCGGAAAATCAGTATGTCAGAAATCTTGCCATAGCTCCGGTTATTTAAGTAAGCTTCCTCCGTAAATAAGCGATGAATTTTAGAAGTGATCACGTCATTTCCGTAATTAAGCGAGTAATACATATTTGGAAGAATCCAATAAAGGTTTATCAGGATACAAACAGTAAGAAGCAGAGCGGCTCGCTTGAGAAAAATTTTCCTCGTATCTGTGTGTAAGTAGGCATAGATTAACGTATACAGGGTTAATCCGCCATAAAAGATATACCATAGTGTTGCGGTGTGAGCCATGGAAGCAGAGCAGAGAATAATAAGCAAGAAGGCAAAAAGGGTGTTTTTTTTTCCATTGTCGATGTATTTCGTTGCGAACAGATAAATAAATCCCAGGAATCCGAATTTTGCCGCAAACATTTCAAAGACGACAATAAAATGCTGCACGGTTCCTAAGTTAAGCAAATAAAATAATCCGCCCAAGAACGCGCTTATTTGAGAGATATGGGGATTAACACGGTCGTTTTTAAACAGGTATTGAAGAAACATGTATACTCCAACCGGTCCGGCTACAACCATGAGGAAGATATACCCGTACCGCATAAACTCGAAAGGAAAAAATATCGTCAAAAGCAGGGAGATAATTGTTCGGGGTATTTCTGAAGCATGAGCCTGCGACGGAGGGGCTCCGAGGCCCTGGTGTTCCTGCCATACAGAGGCAATACGGCTCAAATACTGGGTAAAGTTGAATTCCGGATGAAGGGTATCCCACCCGGATAAAAACGTCTGAGGGGTGTAGTTGAGGTAGCAAATGGCTAAGGAAGCCATGATAAGCAGCCACAAGGCAAGATCAATCTTTATTTTGGCTAGAATACGCATAAGATTCAGAGTATAATTATACCATGAAAATGGCCCGTTGTGATGACCCAAATAAAGCCTTTCGGCCGGATTTCTATACTCTCTGCTTAGGCATTTTGATCTTATTTCACTTCCTTACAAACGGTATTTGGATATACCTGAATAAAGTTCCTCCCGCACATGATGCAGGATTCCATACGGTGTTAAGCATGCGTTTTTTTGATTATATTAAAGGATTTCCCGGAAATTTTTCCATTGTAGAATTCCTGACAATATCAAAATATTATCCACCGTTATCCCATATCGTCGGAACGCTCTTTGTCTGGTTTGGGAACTATAACTATCAATTTGTTCAGTTGACCGGTTCGGTCTTTTTCTCTCTTAGTTTAATCATGGTGTATATATATACGGCCAGATTAACAAAAAATAAGGCAATAGCGCTTCTATCAACGGTTTTTTTCAGTTTTTTTTATTTGGAATTTAGAGAGTCCCGAAGCCATATGACAGATATGCCTCTGACTTTTTTCGTAATAGGGGGCCTTTATTTTTTTGAACGATCCGATAATTTAAGAAACCGGATATGCTCGGTTTTATTTTTTGTCTTTTTTAGCCTTGCTTTTTTAACAAAATGGACATCCCTTGTTTTTTTTCTTTTTCCTGTTTTAACGATTGGGATAGGGCTCGTGAAAAAAGATGGGCTTTCCAAATACGACATTGTGAAAAATATTTTTCTTGGAATAATAGTTACCGCGGCACTTTGCCTACCTTGGTATTACGTAAACTCGAAAACCATTATCCAAATAGCACAAGTAACCTCAACTCCGGAACTGGATGATCCTTCCATTCTATTCAGTTGGGACAACGTCTTTTTTTATTTGAGACAACTAATCATTTTTCAGATAAGCTTCATCGGCTTCCTATTGTTCCTTTTTTCTGTCATAAGGCTCAATCTCACACGGAAATATACAAATATATTAAGGATCCTCATGCTACAGATAGGGATTAGTTATATCTTCTTTACGTTTTTCATCGGAAATAAGAACGTCAGGTTTTTGTTTCCTATGATGCCATTTATTGCGATCGTTATGGCAATGGGTTTGGTTGACATCCGCGGTAGGATAGGGAAGAGCCTGTTAATAGGCACGATCCTAACTTATTATGTTTTTTCGTATTTTGTCGTTTCTTTCGGTGTTCCGTTTTATCCAAAATTTAAACATGCGATACAGTTTCCATTGGTGGGATGGGTGGATATATATTATCTGTCGGATGATCCGATAAGTGCGCTTTATAAAAAAGAGAATTGGCAAACCGACAAAGTAGGTACGCTTATATTGGAGCATAGTAAAGGTATAAAACGCTTTATTTATTTTATCAATATTGAAAAACCCTATCTGAATACATCCACGATTCATCTGAGTATATATAAGTATGGCAGAGGATTCCCGGAAAACATTCAGGAAGTTGATACGAACTTTCCGTTGACTTTAAAAGGCAACAATGAATTTGTTAATCAAACAGATCTTGAACAATGGGTAAACGGAATCGATTTCGTAGCCATCCCTTTGAAGGATATCGGGCCTCAAGAGGCGATGAGGGATTATAGGGTTCGGAAGCAGATCCAACAGTATTTTTTGAACAAAAAACCTTATGGATTTGAAATGATTGACGCCATAAATTTGCCTACCGGAGACAAAATATTCATATATAAAAAACAAGCTCCCTTTTAAGGAGCTTGTTTGTTTTTTCCGTTTAAATGAATGCGTTTCTTATTTTGCATTCGGATTCGTCCAGTTGCTGTATACCTGGTTCCATTCGCCGTTTAGTCCGTTTTGTCGGATAACGGTAAATGCTTTAGTATTTACATCAAACATGGCTACGGATAAATCTGAACACCCGGCATCGCCGCAATTGGTTCCTCCGGTATGGCTGGTTTCTGCGATCTGGTTGAATTGACCCTCAGAAATAAATCCGCCGTTTGGTTTTCCCGGATATGCCATCACTTGGATATGGCGGGGGATATAGTTTGTAAACTCTGCTCTTAAATTCTCATCCGTATCCACTTGTCCATCTGCGTATTGACCTCGGACAACAAGCATCCAGTTATGCCTTGGTGCTCCTTCCAGACCAATAACAGCATCTCCTATCTGCACCGTCATTTTGGCTGCGGTTGAAAGAATGAATCCGCCTCCCGGCAAGTTGAAATAGGAAGGACCTTCATTTTCAAACGCATCCTGATTTAATGGATTGAGATATTCTATTGCTCCGTTGGAATTATCGACCATTTCCTGTATTTCAGCAGGTGTTTTATCCTGGAAACCGAAATTGGGTCCGACAAGGAGCTTCCCCGGTTCTGCAACCCAACCTTCTGTGCCTAATCCCAATTCATTTTCAAAACCTGCACGTGCAACATCAACGGTTGACCCATCAATGCTCTTTGGGATTCCGGAAACAGAAACTAAGTCATTTATTCTCTCGAGCGGGGTAGCAGATTCCGGTGTTGGAGTTGCATTCATTTGTGCTTCAAGCTCGCTATTTTTTTCTGCTAATTGTCCAACAGACGTCTGAAGAGCTTCAACTTGTGCAGCTTGCGTTGTAGCCTCAGCATTAGGAGTTGGAGTTTTTGGAGCTTCTTTACTCGCCGAAAAAGGAAGTCGGCAGCCAGCTATTAATGCGACGCCAGTAGCACCAATGCCAGTTATAACAGTCCTTCGTGAAAACCTTCGAGCCTCTATATTGTTTGCCATATTTATCTTATAGTATATAATTTTTAATAAGACTTTTCAACTATAGTTCTTATACCAATAACCCTTCTTTTCATATCCACATCTCATACACTTAGTCCTACTCTCATTTATTACGAGACTCTTTTCTTTAAAAAGATCCCCAGCCCAAGCAAGGCTAGTTCGCCGGACAGGATTACCAACCCTGCCTCAGGTCCAGCCTGGGGTGTGACTACGCCAGCTTTCACCTGTTTTTCAATACACAGTTGAGCCGTGTCGTCGTCCGCTGCCTGATCATTATACACTTGCGCCTTATTCACGATGCAAAAGAGTCCCTTGTCAGAGGGGAGGGAGTCCTGGCCTACAGCCTTCATTTTGAGATAGTAGATCTTTTCCTCATCTGTGCCAAAGTCTCCGGCGTTAAGGCTGATGGTCCGGTTTGTGGAATCGAAAGATCCGGGTCCTTCAACCGGCTCAAGATAGACAGGTACAAAATCTTTAAAAGTAACACTTGTTAAGCTAGTTGTTGATGTATTTTTGATTTTGACCTGAAACATGACTTCTTGCCCCGGTTGAAATCTCGGATCCGATGAGGTTAAATTATCTACGTACTCATAGGTAGTTCCTCCTTTATTCACGCTTGGCTTTCCAACCATCTTATCAATCAGGATAGAATAGGAAGGGCCTCCACCTCCGTAGCCATACTGGGCTTGGACAGGATTCACGGAAGAGAAAACTAAGAAAAAAGTGATTAGTGCGCCTAAGGAAAGCAACAGTTTTTTCATAGTGGGTCCATTATACTACAGGCCCTTTCATTTGTCAACTATGGGATACATTTAAAAAAAATCCAAATTCCAAGCACCAAATCCCAAACAATTTCGAAACCACAAATTCAAAACAATATTATTTGAATATTTGATAATTTAGTAATTGGGATTTGTTTGGGATTTGGGATTTGTGATTTGGAATTTCAGTAGGTTTATCTTGTAACAATGGTATAATTTTAGAATGATCAAACTCAATGCGCGCCAGCTCCGGGACGTAGGGGAGGCAGAGGTATCGGAGAAAATAAAGCAGGTAGAACGTCACCCGATCTACTTCATCCTGGAGAACATCTACGATACGTATAACATCGGCGGACTGTTCCGGCTTGCAGATGCCATAGGAGTCGAAAAGATATACCTGTGCGGGCAAACCGAGGTTCCGCCAAACTCCCGCATAAAAAAAGCTTCAATTGGAACCTATAAGGTTGTGCCGTGGGAATACAAACGATCGGCAGGTGAAGCGATTGCCGATCTAAAATTCAAAAGTCCCTCCTTCGCTGAAGCTACGGCGGGCAAGCAAAAGTCAAAAATCAAAATTATCGCGGTTGAACAATCTAAGAAAGCAATAAGGTACACAAAATTAGAATATTCGTTTCCGCTTGCGCTCATTGTTGGGAATGAGACATCGGGAATTCTTCCCGAGACATTGGATACGGTAGATACGATTGTTGAAATCCCGATGTGGGGGATCAATAAATCATTAAATGTCATCGTTTCCGCCGCAATTGTCTCGTATTGGATCATGAACAGGCTGAAAGATAAAAGTGCTTGTGATTTCTAAAACGAATTTTCATCTATAAACCTCCTATAGTATTTATTATGATATAATTTTGTATGTTGGCAGAAGATGTAAGATATCTGATGTCGAATTGGGAACTTCACTATAATGAGACAGAACCTACTTTTACGGGAAATTTTCTTCTTCCTTGGGCGATGAATCTACGGGGTAGGAGTATCCTCGATGTCACCTCGGGCCAAGGGATTGAAGCGAGATGGTTGAATGACAGAGGATTTCATATCGTCGCACAGGATTACTGTATGAAGTTACTAGATAGCGGTTACCATGCAGAGCGGGTGTGCGCTTGCGCCGAAACGCTACCATATGGAGACCAAAGTTTTCACGGCGTGTTAACAAAAGATGCGCTCATTTTTCTGTCTCCAGAACAAAGAGTTAACTTATTGAGCGAAGCTAACAGAGTTTTAGTACGTGGAGGGTCTTTATTGATAAGGACGGAGAGCCTTACTAATTGTATGAGAGTTCACTATCTAGATGAGGCGCATGGTCCGGTAAAAGAAGTATTTACCGACGATGGAAGTAGATGGAGAGAAAACGTACGAAAAATAGCGATGGAGTACGGAGAAGTTCTTTGGGTAGAGTTTCCAACAACTTCAGAGTCATTAGAGCAGTTAGCAGCACAGAGGGGTTTTGATTACGAACTCTTGTCGAGATTTAACCACGATGACAACTTAGCTAAAGAAAGCCGCTGGATTGGATACGGGGGTTTTATAGCAAAGCTTGGGAAAAAGTAAGAGAATCAGTTTCATACTGATATACCGATACTTAGCATGTTATAATGATAAAATATTTCAAAATTCGCCTGAATAGTTTAGTGGTAAAACAAACCCTTGGTCCCAGAAGTAGGTTGCTAAATCTGAAAGATTTAGCTTACCACTTCGGGATCCCGTAGTTCTAAGCCGACATAGTTTAGTGGTAAAACAAACCCTTGGTAAGGGTTAGAGTGTGGGTTCGATTCCCACTGTCGGCTCAAATAAGCATGTCGGCAAGATACTACTGGGATAAGGGTTAGAGTGTGGGTTCGATTCCCACTTCAGGCTCCTAGCCCACACTAAATACTTTTACTACGCAGTATAGTATAATGAGAGCCTCATGGAGACATTTTTTATAACCCACCCACAAATTCTATGTTAAGAGAATTTATCGAAGATTCAAGATTGATTCCTGAATCTAAAAGATTCTCTGCTCAAGAGTATGCACAAAGAAGCATACGAACCTTTTTTACTCTAGTTGACTTCCTAAGGATTCCGCAAAGATTTCACAACAATGATATAAATTTAATAGCTACACTGATGTGGGAGCTAATGCGCAGTATGGAAGTTCCGATCGCTTTTGATCAATGGGGTATCCCATCGCTACTTTTTACCGCCGTTGCCGATGCGAATAGTGTTAACCCTTTACTCATCTTACCCCGAAATTTTCTTAGTCAGGTAAGAGAAGATGTTGTAATGCAGCTTGGTGTAACCGCTTATATGGCAAGCCAATGTAGGGATTATTATGCTGGGAACATTACAGGTGGTAACAGCGGGGAGGTAAATTTGAGAGCAAGGGCTTTCGAGGCAGAAACACTGTTAACGTTACAGCGCATGGCTTCGCAAGAGGGGGTACGTTTGAATTGGAATCCAATACAACAGAGTATTCTCCAAGAATCGCCCCAAGGGTTAGCTAGTTTGCCGGCCCATCTAAATTATCCTATACCAGCCTATATGACGTTGCTTCAGAGAAATTAACCCTGCGAAGACCTAGCTTAAGTGGATGGCTGAGCGGACAGGTTTAGAGCTTTCTAAGCGGGTGAGGGAACTTCAAACCCAATTATTTATTAATAAAAGGTAACAAATCTTCCTTTTTAAGCAATCTTGATTCTGAGCAGTTAGCGATCATCGCTAAACTCGGCGAATGGGAAAAACCTATATATTCTATGGTTTTGCCTTTTTCTTTTGATTTCTTAATGGCAGGAAGTAGATCTGTATCAGAGGATACAAGAATGATATGATCACAAAGGTTTTCGTAAGTAGCAACGAGGATATCTACAGCCATATTGACGTCAACACCTTTCTCATGAAATTTTCCATCTGATTTTAAAAGATAACCAAGGGAATATTTAATATGATGTTTACTTAAATGGGCAAATAATCTTTGTTGGTTTGCATGCATGATTTTTGTTTTATCGGAATGGTCAGTTTTCACTTTACCGATATAATATGTAGCATCTACAAATCTATTTTTTCCAACAAGCAATTGTACGAATTCTGAGAAGTTAAAGTTAATAAGATGATGGAGCTCTAAGTCTTTTAATTTAAAATAAAAATTGCTTCCATCAATAATAACAAAACAGCGTTTCTGTTTCATATTCTGAGTATATCAGAAGTAAAAAAAATCCTGCAAACAGCTTGCGCTCTTGCAGGAGATTTTAGTATTTATATACTATACTAAACATCAGCTGTTGTCAACTTCATCTCAGCTTGCTATGAAGCTCTTATGGGTGACTGGGCGAATGAACTTCGAACCCAATTTACTTAATTTTTTTGAGAATCTCAAGATATTGGTCGGCCGATATATTTAATGTTCTTAGATTATTACGAATGATAAATAATGGCAGACTATCATACATAGGTAGTATCACTGGTCTATTCAATCCTACTCTCCAATAAATTCTATGATCTCCTCTTTGACGTTCAAACTTACAACCTACATATAATAGGAATTTTTCGAATTTTTTCCAAGTAACTGGAGTTAACTGTGGCATATTTATGAAGAAATTGGTATAGAGAAGTTCTCAGTCATATAAGAAATAAGCACAGGCGGGGCGAATGTATTTTCTTGTTTATGCCAACCCAATTCAGTAAGAACTTTTTCTAGAGTGCCTTTTTCCATAATCTCTTCAAAGAAAATTTGTACTGCTTCTTCAAATCTTTTTTTAGCCTCTTCAAAAGTATCCCCGACAGTAGATAAATCCAATGCAGGAGTATAAGCAATAAAGCTATCGTTTTCACGTAGAATAGAAACTGGTAAGGCGAATTGTATTTGGGCTTTTTTCATAATAAATAAATTATAACACTGTCAATGGTTTAAAACAACCTTAATAAATATATGGATTGTTGTGAAGCTCTAAAATCTTTATGGGTGGCTGAGTGAACAAACTTCGAACCCAAATAATCCATCTTTAGTTCAAATCCATTTAGGCCATCAAATTGCTGTAAGGCTCCAAACATATTAAACTCGTTAGGACGGTTAGAACTTATGATATACTCCATTGTATGAAAATATCTGTTCTTACAAAAAAATCAAAATCAGTGAAAGATTTCGATAAAACCCAATGGAAAAAATGGGATAAGGTACATTTTGGAAAAGAAATAGAATGGAAAACAGTCTTTTACTATCTTTCTGCAAAAGAAGGAAGTGCCATAGTCGGAACAATGGAGGTGAAAATAGAGGCAGGAGTTGGCAAAGTAAATACTCTTATTGTGCATAGTGAGAGTCTACGTAAGGGGATAGGGAAAGCACTTATGAGAAAAGCTGAAGAATTAACCAAAAAACATAATGGCCACAAACTTATCTTAACAACTGGGAAAGGTTGGGAGGCTGTTAAATTTTATAAAGAGTTAGGATTTCAAGAAGTCGGATTGCTCAGAGATCATTTTTTTCATGTAGATTTCATTGAGATGAATAAGTTGTTGGAATAAAAAGTTCCCACATAGTCAACCAGTGCGAATTCAATCGTTGCGCGGATGATATAAAAGAAGACTGTTACAAGGCTCCAAATTTTGATGGGAGACTGGGTGAGGGAACTTCAAATCCAGATGGTAATTGCCCTTGACAAAATACTAGTCTACTATTTTAATAGTATTAATTATGAATAGGAAATATTTTAACGAACTTATTTGTGAACTAATGAAAATCAAGGATAAAAAACTGATGGAGAATTTTTTATACGGTCTTTTTACCCCTCAAGAACTTAATGAAATTCCCACCAGGGTTCAAATAGTAAAAATGTTAAAAAAAAAGGGTATGTCTCAAGTGAGGATCGCGGAGAAGCTCGGTATTGGAATTGCCACTGTGACCAGAGGCTCAAATGAAATTAAAAAAGGAAAGTTTATAAATATTTAATTTATAATTTTTTTATTATTTTTTATGATAGAATCAAAAACTCCCTCATCAGGCCGGGAATTAGAAGTTCGACCTTTGATTGAGGGGTTGGTTTGGTAAAGTAAATCTTTTCGGAACTCAAGTTTTTGAAACAGATAACTTTGATGCCTTATCTACAAGAATAAAAGAGTCATTAGAACCAGAATTATTCCGAACTGCTTGTGAGGGATTTTGCATGGAGCCTACCGAGGGATTCCAGATAGATGTAGCACGTCATATTAGAGGCGGTCATCTGTATGTAGTGACTACGAACAACTGCATTGAGGGATTTGCAATGATACAAAGATTTCCCGATTATGATAGTGTTTATTTGGCGGGTTTAGTGAAAACTACGAGGGCTCCCAGCGGAATAATAGAAAGAATAGTCCAAGAATTTCTAGATAAAAACAATCCAACTAATGTAATCACAAGAACACAAAATGACAGAGTAGCAGAGATTATGGTCAAAGTTTGTGAAGAGGTTGTTCCACTTGATCGAATGGCGGAAGAGAAAGACATAGAATTACTGCAAAATATAGGGCTTTTTACTCCAATCACCGATCCTTCAACCTTGATCGTTAAAAATTATTACGGCAGACCAATGATTGGGTCTACAGAAAGAAAAAGAAGCGTAAATTCAAGGGTGATTGCTGTCACCGATCAACTGGATTATAGAGCAGGCGACGCTTTATTATTAGTTGGTTATAGGAGATAAAAATGAAAACAATATTTATTGTATCGGTACACGGAGATGAACAAGCGCCTTTGAAAGTAATTAAGGAACATTTCAAAGATAGATTGAAGTACTTAGTAGCACATCCCGAGGCTTTTAAAAAGAACGTACGTTATTTAACGACAGATTTAAATCGATCTTTTCCTGGAAGAGTTGATGGATCCAAAGAAGAAAGGATTGTTGTTAAGTTAATGAAAAAACTTAATAATTATGAGCGAGTGATAGATTTGCACACGGCAACTTGTGATACCCTGCCATTCGCGATCTTAACGAAAGTCACAAAGGATCATTTAAAGTTGGTTAGCTTATTGGGTCTGAGAAGGGTAGTCTGCATGGAAAAAAACATTGCTTCAGGAAAGGCGCTTATCGACCATATTCCTATAGCGATATCAGTTGAGTGCGGAAACGAGAGATCCCCTGCAACTCCTAGCAATATAAAGAAGATGATTGATGATTATTTGAACAATAAAAGCATTTCATTGAAAAGAATTGAATATTATACCGTTTTTGAGTTCTTAACTAAAAAAACAGAAAAAGAGAGATTGGTTAAAAAAATTCAACCGTTCAAATTAGTAAAGAAAGGAGAAATTGTCAGCCGAAATAATAATGAACTGCATACAGCTAAATTTAATTTTTATCCGATATTACCAAGGGAAAAAAATTACAAGGACATATTATGTTTAATGGCAAAGAAAGTCTGTCTGAAAGAATTTAAAGAAATTTCTAGTAGTAGGGAAACCCTTCTTTAGCGGGATTGTGGCCCCAACATATTTGTCCTTCGACTCGTCACTGCGTTTTTCGCTCAGGACATAAGAGTCTCTAAGACTCGCTATTGCTCGTCAAGAGACTCTAGTGGGTGACTGACGGGAATCGAACCCGCAACATTCAGCTCCACAGGCTGACGCTCTAACCAATTGAGCTACAGTCACCAGTATCGTAATATATTGTATCATATAAGGGTAACCCTATGAGGCTAAAACCAATAGAAAAATCCAATAATGCGATAAAAATCCGGTTGGCCGTGATAACGTTCCTTATCGTCGGCGCAATCGTCTTCAATTTTATCTGGATGTCTCGGAAAGACGCAAGGGAAGAAAATGTTCTCGGGAACGAAATCGAAACAAAAAAACCAACCGTGACTCCGATAGAAGAGAAAATGAAAGAAACAATGGATGAAGTAGCGGCGAGAACCGGAGATACGGCAGGGTCGGTATTGGGTGAAGTTACTCAAACGGTGATCGATGCAGCAACCCAATCAGCAGAGACGATAACAGACTTCGTTTTCGACAATACGATTGGCAACCTCGTAGAGCAGATAGAAAAACTTCCGGAAAAACAGCAGGAGGAGATAAAAAAGGAGATATGCGAGTAGATTTAGTGGTTTTTATGGTTTAATCGTGGTCTATAGGCTTCAAGAAATCCAACTGCAAAGACTCCAAGATAAGTGGTGCACGAGGCGGGTTTTACTACTTCTTCATAATATCGACCTAATGCTCTCCTGAATCTTCTGTTATATTTATAATCAAATATTTTAGCTAATCTGCGAGGCCTTTTTTTCCACACTTTCTTATCCGTTAAGCTTAGCAGTGTTTCCCGACTTGCCACCATATTTTATGGTATTTTAGCATACGGATCTTTTAGACCATGATATATAATCATCATATGAAGACCATATGCATTTTCTGCGCGGTAAACGAAGTCGGGGAGCCGTATGTAAGCGTAACAAAACAGTTTGCAAAACTTCTGGTTAAGCACGGATACGATTTGGTATGGGGAGGATCCAATAGGGGACTTATGAAGGTAATGGCGGATGAAGTTCAAGCCTCTGGCGGGAAAATTATCGGGATCACAATGGAGCCTATAAAGGCGACCAGAAGAATGAATGCGGACGAGATGATTATCGCTAAAGATTTGACAGAAAGGAAACGGTTACTCCTCAAAAGGAGTGACGCCATTGTTCTTCTGGTTGGCGGGCTTGGCTCTTTGGACGAAGTAACAGAGATACTTGAACGAAAAAAGCGCGACGAGCATGGTAAACCGATCGTTATTTTGAATACGAACGATTTTTACCAGGGGGTGCGTCTTCAGCTTGAGAGGATGAAAAAAGAAGGTTTCATTATAAAGGAGTTATCCGATCTAATCTACTTCGCAAGCACTCCTGAAGACGCGATTCGATATATCGACGGTTCTTTAAAATCGTCATCGTAGAAATCCCAATTAATCTATTCAAAAACATTACGCTATATTCTGAATTCTGCATTCTACATTCTTAATGATTCATACAATTGATTTTCACATATTCATTTGTTATTCTCAGTATACTTATGGAAATCAAATACCTCGGTCATTCTTCGTTCCTCATCAAATCCAAAGAAGGGAAGTTAGTGACCGATCCATTCAATCCCTCCATAGGATTACGGTTTCCAAAAGTCGAGGCGGATATCGTTACGGTTTCCCATAATCATATCGATCACAATGCGGCAACCTTAGTAGGTGCGAATCCCATAGTGATTGACATGCCGGGGGAATTTGAAAAAAACGGCTTCCGGATCACCGGCTTCCCGAGTTTCCATGACAAAAAAAAGGGAGCGGAAAGGGGAGAAAACATCCTATACAAAATGGAATCGGACGGAATCTCCCTTCTTCATATAGGCGACATAGGATATGTTCCGCAGGATGATCTCGTTGACCAAATCGGAAAGGTCGATATTCTTTTTGTCCCTGTTGGCGGGACCTTTACGGTGGATGCCGCAGAGGCGATCGAAATTGTAAAAAAAATCGAACCCTCCATCGTCATCCCCATGCATTTCAGAAGTAAAAAAGGAAAAATGAAGAATTCTGAAGACTTGGCCCCAGTAGGTGAATTCCTTAAAAAGATGGGAGCAGAATCAACAGCAGCCCTTCCGAAACTCGTTGTCAAAAAAGACGAGCTGGGAGGGGAAATGAAAGTGGTAATGCTTGAGGAGTAGTTTTTAATTTACTATGCCAACTTCATCGGATGCCCTAAAAGTACCCCCTCATGATTTGCAGGCTGAAAAATCAGTGTTGGGAGCAATCCTTATTGACTCATCCGCTATTACGTTAGTTGCCGAGTTTCTACGACACAGTCATTTTTATATCCCAGAACACCAGATGATTTTTTCCGCAATGGTGACGTTGTTCGAAAAACAGCAACCTATCGACATCATCACGATCCAGGATGAACTAAAACACCAGGAACATCTTAAAAAGATCGGAGGGAAATCCTACCTTTCCGAACTCATCAATGCGGTACCGAGTTCCGCCTATGTGGAACACTACGCACAGATCGTAAGAAACCACTTCGCAAAACGCAAACTCATTGAGCTTTCATCAAGAATGGTAGAACGCGCGTTTGAAGAGAAGGGAGACGTGACCGAATTATTGGATCAAGCGGAAAGCGAAATCTTCTCTATTTCCCAACAGCATCTCCACCGCGACTTCGTAGAGTTGAAAGAAATTCTCGCTGAGAGTTTTGAGCGCTTGGAGGAATTTATTAAAAGGGGATCCCACTTTAGGGGAGTGGCGACTGGATACCTTGATTTGGATAATAAACTATCGGGGATGCAGGATTCCAATCTCCTGATCCTGGCTGCTCGACCCGGCATCGGGAAAACATCCTTCGCCCTGAATATCGCATTGAACGTTGCCACGAAGGAAAAACTTCCCGTCGGGTTTTTCTCGCTTGAGATGAGCAAGGAGGAGCTTGTAGATAGACTGTTGGTTGGGCAAGCGGATATCGACGCATGGAGGTTGAAGACCGGGAGGTTGTCGGATGAGGATTACAAGCAACTCACTGAGGCGATGGGGGAGCTCTCCGACGCGCCGATTTTCATCGATGATAAGCCGGGCGCATCAATTCTAGAAATGCGGACAAAAGCACGCAAGCTGAAATCGGAAAAGAATCTAAAACTTCTCATTGTGGATTATTTGCAACTGGCAGATGCGGGTCGAAAATTCGATTCACGGGTGAGCGAGGTCTCTTTTATTTCCCAGGGGCTGAAGAATCTGGCGCGCGAGCTTCGAATCCCGGTACTTGCCATTTCCCAGCTCAATCGGGCGGTCGAGCAACGGGGAACCAAAAAGCCCCAGCTGGCGGATTTGCGTGAATCCGGAGCCATTGAGCAGGATGCAGATGTAGTCATGTTTTTGTACCAGGAGGATGAGAGTGAGGATCTTCTCGATCAAAGCAAGCGAATGGTGAAACTCAGTATCGCCAAGCATAGGAACGGTCCCACCGGAGAGATAGACCTCATGTTTAGAGGGGATCGGGTGAAGTTCTACAGCATGGAAAAATCTACGTGATTCTTTTGACGAGAAAAAGGACTCCTTTACTAATGAGCCACCCAACTAAAGCGCCACCGACAATGTCCACCACATAATGACATCCGAGGTATATCCGCGAGAATGAAATTAATAGGGCAACCGTGTAGTAGAACCATTTCCGTTTTTTATCGAACGCAGAAAGGATGGTAGCGGCAGCGACTGCGGTTGCGGCATGACCCGAAGGGAATGAAAAGTCCGTGGGGCAGACTGCTATGGATTTTTCAAGTAGCGTATAGGGTCGCACCCGCTGGAAGATATTTTTGAGGAAAAAATTCGACACTAAAGCGGTTATTGCAAAACTCGCGAAGAAATAGAGGATGAATCGTTTATCTCTCCGTTCCTCAAATAAGACAAGGAAAAAAAGGATGAGAACCCAGATAAGGAAGGAATCTCCCTTTAGGGAGAAGAACGAGAAAAAAAGATCAAAAAAACCCGTATGGGGGAAAAGGAAGCAAAGGGGCTGTGTTATACCGGAATCTACCTTTTGAATAAAAGAAACCATATATATGTATATTATAGGGGATAGACGAAAATTGGGTTTACTCCGTTGCTGATGGTAAGCGCTGGCCTTAGACTTTTGATGGGATAGTAATAGGAGACAATAGTTTTTTTACCAGGGAGAGTTCTAATCTGTTTTAATGTTTTTTCGAGAAACCAAGGGGAGATATAAAGAAAGATTGTCATATTGCTATATTGTTCTATTGTTTTAAATTTAAACATATCCGCCCAAACGATCCGAATATTTTTTTTGTTTGAGTGAAATAATTTGCGCAGATGGAGGATAAAAACAAGGATGGGATTTATTTCAACCGCAATGAAACGGGTGGCGAGTTTTTTTTGAAATGCACGGTGAGCTGCTTCAAAAACCACGAGTCCGTCTCCGGCTCCCAGATCCACAACGATTTGATCATCTCTCAAATTTAAAGCCGTTAGGATGAGTGGAATATCTTTTTTGTTTGAGGGAAAGTAGGGGATAGGTGAAAAGTGGGGAAACGCGAAGATGGTAAGGATCCCGATTAAGATGAAAAAAACGACTCCAGCAGCGATGATCATGAATCATTTATTTATACACGACTTTCAACGCGTTTCCAAGGGATTCGTTTTTGCGATACCCCTACGCTTTCAAAATACAAAAGTATCGTACCTAACGAAGTCCCGCTAAGCGGGACGAAGTGGTATATAATCTGGTAGACCATGAAAAAAAAACTTATCATCTTTGATTTCGATGGAACCATAGCGGATACATTACCCCACATCATCAACTTATATAATACATTCGGTTTTGCGTACGGGTTCAGGAAGATCACTAAGAGTGAACTAGAGTGTCTAAGAGGGAAAACCATATCTGAGCTTATGAGGGAATTTAACGCTTCCCTGCTAAGGCTCCCGTTCCTTATCGGGAAAGTGCAAAGCGAGCTATATTCCCACATGGATAAGGTAAGACTTTTTCCAAACATGAAAAAAGTCATCGTCTCGTTGAAGAAATCGGATGTGACATTGGGAGTCGTATCGTCTAATTCAAAGGAAAATATTGAGAAGTTTTTTAAAAAGCATAAGATTGCTACTTTTGATTTCATTCACAGTGAAAAAAATATTTTCGGAAAAGATAAAGTGCTGATGAACATCATGAGGAAATATCCCATTCCAAAAGGAGAAATTGTCTATATTGGGGATGAGGTGCGGGATATTGAGGCATGCCGGAAAATTGGAATTGATTGTATTTCTGTAACATGGGGTTTCAATAAAAAAGAACTCCTAAAAAAAGAAAATCCAACCCTAATTGTAGATACTCCTGAAGAATTACTTTCCCTCCTAACAAACTAGTGAGAACATAGAATGCAGAATATGGAATATAGAATTGGGTAGCGCTTTTGATCCTGTATTCTATCTTCTATATTCTAACTTCTCAAATATCAAGGTGGGCAAGGAGGGAGTCGAACCCTCACGGCAGGTGACTGCCACAAGTTTTTGAGACTTGCCTGTATGCCATTCCAGCACTTGCCCTCTAGATCATATTATATCATGGATTTTTGTACTTGATTTTTCTGACGAATAATATTAAAGTATTCGTTGGTGAATATCAGGAAAAAAAAATCCAAACACAAAAAACTCCCAAATCTTTCCACGCGAATTCACTCTCTTATTCTTCCCAATCCGACAATTCTAGCGTCAGGAATTTTGGGACTAGATAGTGCCTCCCTTCAAAAAGTGGCTCGTGCCGGAGCCGGCGCAGTCACGATGAAATCGCTCACCAAAGATCCCCGCAAGGGACACAACAATCCGATTCTGGTTGAAGTGGAAGGTGGGTTCCTAAACGCGGTTGGATACGCAAACAAGGGAATGGAAAAGGGTATAGAAGAATTCCAGGAATGGGATAATGCGGTCCCCCTGATCGGAAGTATTGTCGGAACGGACATGGACGAATTTATGTTGCTGGCAGAAAAAATCCAGAAAATTCCGATAAAAGCTATAGAAATTGTTCTTTCTTGTCCCCATACTCCGGGATATGGGCTTCTTGCGGGGCAGGGGACACCTGAGGCAACCGAAAACATCACGAAGAAAGTTCGGAAGAAAACAAAGCTTCCCGTTATCGTAAAACTATCTCCATCCATTGAGCGGATAGGTGACGTCGCAAAGGCAGCAGAGGCAGGCGGAGCAGATGCAATCAATATGGGGAATACTCTGGGTCCGGGAATGAAAATCGATATTGAAAGAGCTTCTCCAATACTTCACTTCAAAGTGGGAGGGATGAGCGGTTCTGCGATAAAGCCCATAATGATTCGGGCAGTGTATGATATATATAAAACTGTGAAAATTCCCATCATTGCAACCGGCGGCATATTAACCGGGTATGATGCCATAGAAGCAGTGATGGCGGGAGCAACGGCAGTTGGGGTGGGAACAGGTATTTACTATCGGGGAGTGACCATATTTAAAAAAATACAACAAGAAATGGTTGAGTGGATGGAATCACATAACGTTTCGGATATCAATACCTTGAGGGGAAAGGCACACCCGGTATGAAAAACCAATACATAACCGCACGCATTCGGTCCATACAAAAAGAAACAGAACACGTGAAAACGTTTGTTCTAGATACGTCACTACCTTCAAAACCCGGACAGTATGTAATGGTGTGGATTCCTCAAAAAAATGAGAAACCCTTTGGGATTGTTTCCCCAGACCCTCTCACGCTCACGATTGCGCAGGTTGGACCCTTCACAAAAGAAATCCATAGTCTTAAAATCGGGGATTTGATGACGTTTCGAGGCCCCTACGGTTCCTCATTCCATTACGATTCCGGAAATTACCTCTTGGTTGGTGGAGGGTATGGGATCGTCCCCTTATTTTTTCTGGCATCAAGAATTTTGAAAAAAAAGAAATCCACGGTTACCGTTGTTATTGGAGCCAAAACAAAAAGAGACCTGGTATTTCTCAACCGATTCAAAAAATTAGGATGCAGTACATATGCGTCCACGGATGACGGGACGTTTGGGGAAAAAGGGTTCGCAGGCAATATGGTAAAGAAATTATTAGAAAAAAAATCATTTAAAAAAATCTATACCTGTGGCCCAAGACCCATGATGGAGCAGGTAGTAATTCTTGCGGAAAAATATCATATTCCGTCTGAAGTTAGCATGGAAAGTTTTTTCAAATGCGGGGGAATCGGTCTTTGTGGGGAGTGTTCCCTCAAGGGATATTTAGTATGCAAAGACGGTCCGGTATTCGATGGCTCTTTATTAATTCCATAAAATTTCCTATGAAATTTCAAAGGAAACTAGAAGAAGCAATGAAAAAAAATCACTCACTTCTCTGTGTCGGGCTCGACACGGATTCCAAAAAGATTCCGACTGCTCTTCGATTTTTGGAGTTTCCGCTGTTTGAATTCAACAAACACATCATTGACGCAACCCATGATCTTGTGTGCGCATACAAACCAAATAGTGCGTTTTATGAAGCGCATGGGGAACAGGGAATCCATGAACTAAAGCTAACCTGTGATTACATCCGTCGATACTATCCATTTATTCCCATTATTCTCGATGCAAAAAGGGCAGACATCGAAAATACAAACAAGGGATATATTACGTTCTCCTTTGACTTTTTGAAGGTGGACGCTATCACCCTTCATCCCTATCTGGGAAGAAAGGCGCTGGGACCCTTTTTGGAGCGGTCAGATAAAGGGTGTATTATCCTGTGTAAAACATCCAACACCGGATCAGGGGAATTTCAGGATAAGATAGTCGATGGGATGCCGCTCTATGAATTTGTGGCGCGACAGGTTGTGAAATGGAACCGGCGGGGAAATTGTATGCTTGTTGCTGGCGCGACGTATCCGGATGAGTTAGGTAGGATACGGGAACTCGTTGGGGAGATGACGCTGTTGGTACCGGGAGTGGGTACTCAAGGGGGAGAACTGAGGCGCATCATGAAAAAAGGGCTCAACTCAAAAAAACAGGGGATGATCATCAACGTGTCCCGTGCGGTTCTTTACGCGTCCTCGGACAAGGATTTTGCTGAGAAAGCACGTCGGGAGGCCCACACCCTTAAGAAAAAAATTAACCATTATCGCAGGTCGTGACATATTAATAGTTACCATCCATACGTATGACGGATTCCAAACTCATTCTTGAGCTTAACAAAAGGAATATTATCAAATTCGGATCGTTCACGCTGAAGTCCGGAGCGGTTTCTCCCATTTACATTGATCTTCGTGTTTTAGTCTCATACCCTGACGTTATAAAAGAGGTGGCGCTTCGGTATGTGCGGATTCTAAAAACTATCCCTTTCAAACGGATGGTCGCCGTACCGTATGCAGCGATCCCTATCGTAGGAGCGATCAGCGCGATCAACGAAAAACCATGGATCTACACTAGGAAAGAGGTGAAAAATTATGGAACAAAAAAAACCATTGAGGGAGAATATCGACGAGGAGAACGGGTAGTAGTGGTGGATGATCTCATCACGACCGGACTATCGAAGCTGGAAGTCATGGAGCCAGTACAGCGGGTTGGTCTCACCGTGCGGGATGTCGTAGTCTTCATCGATAGGGAACAGGGAGGCAAAGAACAGTTGAAAGACCATGGTATAAGACTTTACAGCGTGTTCACCTTGCCACAGATCCTTGATGTGTTGGAAAAACACGGGCGTCTCTCAAAGAAAAAAACAAAGGAAGTAAAAACCTACCTATCCTGTAAGTGATTGTTGTAGACTTCTTCCTATTGACTAATATTAGCTTCGGGACTAATATACTTGTATGATTGGTGAAGTGAAGGTTGCAGCGGGCCAATTCCCGCAAAACACCCAAGTTCTCATCGTACCTATCTTTGAGAATACTCCTGAAAAAGACCATGTCGTACAACTACTCGATAAAAAAACTGGAGGAAGACTCAGCAAAAAGATAAAAAGGGAACAGTTCGTAGGCAAGGATGACCAGACTCTGACCCTAGGGGAGGGAATTTCTTTTGAGGAGGTGGTCTTGATGGGGTTGGGCTCAAAACAAGATTTTTCCCCAACGAAGTTCACGTCGACCCTTGCAATCGTATTAAAAAAAATCACCTCTTCAAAATACTCCCATGCTACCTTGTTTTATTCCCATGCGCTCGGAACCGATTTCACCCGGATAGGAAAAAATCTCGCCCTATCGTTTTACCTATCCAATTACTCGTTCGGAAAATATAAAGGGACCGAGGAGAGAAAGAAAATAACCCACCTGGAAGAGCTAACATTTTTTATAGGGAAGGGAACCAAAACTCAATCAGGAAAAGTTCAACAGGGCATCCAGGGCGGGAAAGCAATTGCCGAAGGGGTGAATTTGGCTCGGGATCTTGTGAATGAGCCAGCCTCTCACATGCATCCCCAAACGCTTGCCGGTTATGCACGCTCCATCCAAAAAGAAGCAAAAGGAATCATAGACGTTGACATATTAGGCCGGGATAAAATAAGGACGTTGGGAATGCATGCCTTTTTGGATTTCGCCCGTGGGAGCGAGCGGGAACCGATGCTCATCATACTCCATTACCTTCAGACACCGACCCCCAAGAAGAAAATCTGTTTGATCGGGAAATCTGTAACATTCGACTCCGGAGGACTTTCCCTGAAGTCGTCCCGCGCGATGATCGATATGAAAATGGATATGGCAGGGGGAGCTGCTGTGCTTGGGGTATTTAAGACGTTAGGCATGATGAAGATTCCGATAGGATACGATGTATGGGGTATTCTCCCCGCATGCGAGAATATGCCTTCTGGGAAAGCGGTTAAACCGGGAGATATTGTGACGACCTTGAGCGGGAAAACTATCGAAATAGTCAACACAGATGCTGAAGGAAGAGTGATACTCGCAGAAGCTATCTCATACGCGCAAAAATACCTAAAGACGGATAAGATCATTGACATTGCGACATTGACAGGAGCGTGTATGGTTGGGTTAGGAACCGATATCGCGGGACTGTTTGGGAATGATGTAGCGTTCATCTCCAGTTTCAAAAAAGCAGCGCAGAGTTCAGGAGAACCGGTTTGGGAGCTCCCACTATATAAGCCGTATGCCGAAAAGATAAAAAGCCACGTGGCGGATCTGAAAAATGTGAGCGGTACGGGATATGCAGGTGCGATTACCGGAGCCCTCGTGCTGTCTGAATTTGTGGAAAAATCCCCGTGGATCCATGTAGATATAGCGGGTCCCGCATATAATTCCGACTCTCCAAAGGGAATCCTTCCCAGAGGCGGGACGGGCTGGGGTGTCCGAACGTTGTTAGAATTTCTTTTTAGACCATAGCTTTCTTATGAAACTAAAAGACATTCTCAAAACCGACAATATCATTAAAATTTATCCCGGAGAGACGGTATCCGCTGCTCTTTCCAGGCTTTCCACGTCCCATGATGCGGCATTCCTGTTTTCGGATGACGACGCGTTTATGGGGATGATCAACCCCTATCACTGTCTCATAAAATCCTCCTATCCGAGCAATGCCAAGGTGGAACACTGCGTATTCCATCCTCCGAAAATTCGGTTGAATTTTCCCTTAACGAAAGTCATACAGCTTTTTAGAGAGTCAAAGATCCACTACCTGCCGGTTTTCGACGAGAAGGATGCGTTCATCGGAATCATTTCTGTTCGGAGAATCCTGTCCCACTTTTACGATTCCAAAATATTCTCGATTCCCATTCGCGAATTCCTGAAATCAAAAAAAAGACCGCCGGTCGTCATCCAGGAAAATGACGCCATAACGACAGCCTTAGCAACGTTCAAAAAAACCAAAGTATCAAAACTTGTTGTTGTAGGGAGCGATATGAAGTTGAAAGGGATCTTGAGTTATTACGATATGATCTCGTACTTGGTTGCACCCAAGGGATCGGCCCACAAGGGAGAGCGGGACGGGAACAAGATCCATTTCCATCACATGAAAGTGGATCACTTCTTTAAAACCTATGTGCTGACGCTTTCCCCCAATGATGTGTTATCGTCTGCGTTACGACTAATCCTTGAAAAAAGGATAGGGAGTGTTGTCATCATTGATGAGGAGCGGCATCCGATAGGGATCATTACGACCACAGACCTCCTAGCCTTGTTCCTTA
>Ga0066639_10000932_pt1 | contig 26220 bp, 26 predicted proteins | sample CryGeyCG2114_010_2_FD_59504 | JGI IMG/M metagenome (GOLD analysis project Ga0066639, IMG submission 59504) | Groundwater microbial communities from aquifer - Crystal Geyser CG10_big_fil_rev_8/21/14_0.10 | ecosystem: Environmental > Aquatic > Deep subsurface > Groundwater | place: USA: Utah...
CTCAAAGCCAACATGAGAAAAGTGGATATCCCAAAAAGATGTACCTGCCACAAACATTCCGGTCCAAATTAGCATTCTGGCTGATGAGTCGTTAATTTTTAAGTAAAAAAGTTTAATTAAATCTCCTATCAAACAGCCTACTAAAATTACCCCAAAAATTCCTGCCAGGGCACTTGGTAACCGGATGGCCCAATACGAGACACCAAACAATTTGACCGATAAGCTAGCTAACCAAATATAGACAGGTAACTTAAAATCACCATACGAGGCGAATATGGCTTGAAACCAAGGTGAAGCATGCCAATCAGTTCCCGTTGTGGCAACTGACCAAGCATCAAGCAAAATAGCTTGTTCATCCCAATACAAACTGCTCGGAACAGATCCCAAAGACCAAAACCTCAATCCAATACTTAAAATAATCACACACAGAGTTAATAGCCAAAAAGATTTTTTTGTCATCACCTAAGCTCCAAGACATGCCAAATAGTATTTTGATTCAAATCTTGAATTTCCAGGTTAAAAATCAATTTATCGTTCAAATCTGCCACAGATTGAGAGTACCGCTGGTACTGGGCATCTGTCAGGGCAAGAATGACAGAGTTGGTTGGCACTTGATTAAGGTCATCAATAAAGACCTTGTTGGTAAATTCCAAAAATTCTCCCTGATCTTTTTTGGCAGTTGATTGTGCAGACTGAACTTCTCTAGGGTCAGTCTGTGTATAAAACCAATAATACATAGCTGGCCTGCCCACTTGTCTTGAAATGTAAACTTGTTTATCTGGAGAAACAGCCTCACGGTCAACCACCGACTTGATCATCCGCTCGTAACCATATTGCCACTGTGATGCCGAAACCAAAGGATATACATGAATATAGTAGAGATAATATCTCAAAAAAAAGAAGCTATAAATTAAAATCAAAAGACTCACCAAGACCTTAAACCACCAACTGCGCTTATTCAAACGACTCCGAAGTAACCCCACCGCTTGCCACCAGCCCAAACCTATGAGTGATAAATAAACCGGAGCCGAAGCGAGTGTGCGTAAAGCATGAGGTACAGCCGCAGATGTCGCAGCCGGCAAAATTGTCACAAACAGCCAACCAAAGAAAAATAATGCTCCTTTTTTATGATGTGAGATGAGAGTCACTCCACCCCAAATTAATAAAATCGCATTCAAGGGCAAAATAATACCTCCCAAACCCGGAGAATGTCTTAAATTAATATCTCCAGACAAAAACAAATAGTCTGGGGAAAAGTGAATAAAAATTTGAGAAAGGATTTGTTGACCAAAGTATCGATATCGATGGAAAACTATTCTTGAAAGTAAAGAATGGCCAGCTCTTTCTTGGCGGAGATTGCTCTCGATAATGGGGCTTAAATCGGCGAAGATGCTGGTTTCTGTAAAACGATGGCTAATTTTTTGGGCTTGGCCTGGTAATAGAAAAGGTATCAGCAAACAAAAAAAGACTCCCAGTAATAGGTAAGTTCTTCTAACCAGACAAAATTGTTTCAAGCCAGCCGCAAAAACTGTTAATCGACGTTGTGGTCTAACCCGATTTAAAAACTCCCAAATTAGCGCACTAGAGAATAAATAAGGAGCAATTACCCTGGCGGCATGGTAAGTATACATGGCCAAAGCCAACAGCAAAACACCCAATAATTGACGGGCTAAACGTTGACGGTTCAAAAGTAATAACACCCCCCACAGCATGAGCGCTGTGGCCAAATTACTTTCCCATCCCCCTCTGGAAAATTGAATCAGCCAGGGAGAAAATGTGGCAACTCCTAGACCTACTGCCATAGGCCAACTCATTTTGAATTCTAACCTTGAGACATTTTTTGAGCTAATTAGTGAAACTAGCCAATTAGTTAGATAGCCAATCCCAAAAATTATGGCTATCCCGGACAAAAGTGATGGCAAACGAACAGCCCAAACATTAAGACCAACCAATTTGATAAACGGTACGACGGTATAAAAATAAAAAGCGGGTTTCCAATCACCAAATGATTCAAAAGCAACTACTGGCAAACTGTTCCCATGATGATCCATTCCCGTTTCCAAAACTGCATAAGCATCGTATCCTAAAGCTACCTCTTCCCAATATGGTGACGGAGGAATTTGATCAAATTTCCAAACCCGCACAAATACTGCCAATGCTACAAACAAAACCACGATCCAGCTATATGGTTTCAATTTAAAAATCATGACTCACCTATCATATCAATTTATCAAACAGATTTCTTGAGAGAACATGGGACAATTAAATCATTCAATTAAATCCGCATCGGTCACAAATAACCAAAAACGCTCATGACCATAATTGTCATAGATAATCTTTGTGGCTCGATCAGCCTCAAGGCCAAAACTGCCGGGTTTAGCAATGATCAGACTGTTTTTGCGGCTTAAGTCATTCACCGATACTTCATCTGGAAACAAAAAACTGACTAGCGCTCCATTGTGATAAGCCATAGGATTAATTTGACCGGCCAGTAAAACAAAAATGTATGGTTGACCATATTGGCTGGTCATAACAACCTGGCTCACCGGTAAGCGATCATCATCACCTGCCAAATATTGCCAAGCTAACTGAGACACTTCGAGGTAACCGGACAAAAATTCGTTTGAACTGGCTGATTGGTAACTGGTTAAGTAGGTACGTGCAAACAATCCAAAAAACATAAGCTGAAAAATTACTAAGGCCGCCATCACTTGTTTAATAAATTTTGGCTTAAATAAATTAACCCAAGCCAGCAGAGCATCTAGACCAATAACACTTAATAAAATAAATCCGGGTAATGCCAGTAATGATCGGTTTGGATGCGGTACTTCCATACCAATCATGGCTGGAAGTAAGCCAAAAATAAACCAAGCCAAAGCTAAGTTGGCCGCAAAGGTCAAGCGTGTTTGCCTGCCTCGACTTAGTATTTTTGTGCAAAGTTCTTTTGAAACCAAAACGAACCCTCCTAACCAATACAGAAAAGTCGTAGGCAAGAGAACTCCCCAGACTCCGGTACTGTGACGCAAAGAATCAGTTCCTCCCAGAACCAAGAATCCAGGTGAAATGTGAGCCAAAATATTACTCAGGAGTGCAGTCAAAAGCCTAAAACTCAAACCATACTCAGCCACAATTGTCACCCCCGCGCGACTTAATCCCTCACCAAAAATTGAATCATTGATAAAAGGTATGAGTAAAACCAAAAAAGGTAAACCAAATTGCACGCCTGCTTTGAAAATACGATCACCTCTTTGATGTGTGAAATAAAACAACCCCAACAGCAAAAGAGGAACTGTTATTTTAGCGCTGTGATAAGTATAAAAAGTTGCAGCCAACAGCAAAATGGCACAAACTAAATAAAAACTAGAAACTAGCAGGTTTTTTTTGTTTTGATTGCTTTTCCAAACAATCAAAAAATACACACCCCAAATTAATTCCGTCAGCGCCAAACCACTCTCAAATCCGACTCTGGAAAAAAGTGTGTGCCAAGGTGATAGAACCAACAACCCGCCCGCTACCAGGCCAGCCCACTGGCTTGAGAAAAATGCTTTGTTTTTTTCTCTTTCAAACGATAAAACCCAGATCTGTTCAGTGAGTAAAATGATTCCCAAAACTGCCGCCACCCCAGACAGTGCAAAAGGTAAACGAATGGCCCAAGGATTTAAACCAAAGAGGTAGGTAAAAATTGAACTTACGTAAATAGCCAGTGGAGCTTTATAATCCCCAAAAGACCGAAACGAAACGGGCATTTTTTCTAACCACTCATCCCGATGGGTTTCTATAATCGAGAAACCGTTATAAGCAATCGCGGCCTCATCCCAGGTTAGGCCGCCTGGCAAACTGCCCAACAAATAAAACCGAGTCACTACTGCCATCAACAATATTAAAATGATGATGAGCAGTCGTTTCATGTTTGTTTAGGTTTTAACCTCAGATACCACCAATATGGTCTCCAAATTATAAAAGCCATCCTCTGCCAAAAATGAGCCAGTTTCCAAGTGAAGTAATCACTGTGATGCCAGCTAATTGTTCCAAGTTTTTCCGGTGAAAAGTGTTTGGCATTTGTTGATTCATGCTGATGATAAGCAATTGCTAAAGAGTTAAACAAAACTCGCCAACCATGTTTTCTGGCTCTAAAAGATAAATCAACATCTTCCCAATAGGCAGGATAATACTTCAGGTCAAACCCACCTAAAATTTGCCATTTATGTCGGTCAAACAGACCGCTTCCTCCACTTACCCAGGCAGTATCTCCAGATTCAAAATTATCAGCTCTACTATGAGTAAATAGTCCTTTTTCAAACCAGAGGACATTTTTCCCCGATTTGATGCCCGTTTTGGTTGCACCTTCATACTCCAAACAACCCACCCCAAACACATTAACTTTTTGGAAATCAGCCTCCAAATATGTAAGACAGTTTTCATCTAGACTAACGTCGTTATTTAAAAGAAAGACCAACTCATTTTGGGCCAATTCGACAGCTAAATTACAATTTTTGGCAAATCTGATATTTTCTGAATTAACCATCAACTTGACCAAAATTTCTTTATTGGGTTTAACCTGAAACTTATGATTTATATATGTTTCGTATGTAGCAGTAACCAACGCCCTAGTTAAATGAAAGTGACCAACCAACCAACTTACAGTCTGGTCACTGCTGTGATCGTCGGCGAATATGATTTCATCACCAGTGGTCAAATTTGCCAACCAACTATCCAAATGCTTTTGCACAAGAGCCAATCCATTAAAAGTCGGCACAATCACCGAAATCAGTTTGGTTCGGATAATTGGCAGCGCTTTTGCTTGTGTTTGATGTTCTTTTGGCACTTTTCTAAGTCATGTTAACTAATTTAATTCATCATTTTCCATATGGCTGATTCAAAATGTTTTTTTGCAAATTTTTGCACTTGCTTTAATCCCAAGGCCTGCCACTTAACATAAGAGTGATTATCTTCTATTAAATCAGTGGTTTTATTAATCAGTTCAGACTGAGTTAACCAGCCCAAATGTTTCATTTTTTGGCCCAGAACCTCTTTTTGACCACCGGCGTAATAGGTCAAGGGTACGGCTCCGGCTGCCATGGCTTCGGCTGTCACAATCCCAAAATGTTCAACCTGTTCTGGATGAGTTTTCTCATTGACACCATATCCTGCAGCATGCCAAAAAACACTGGCCTTATTCATTTGAGAGACCACTTCATACTTCGAGACAATTGTTTTTATACAAATTGGCAATCCACGGGACATTTGTTTCAGCTCCCTAACATAAGCTTCGTCTTCAGGCGCACCAATTAAAACCAGCTGCCAACCCCTAAAAACTTGAGGGTTTTGCTTGATCATGACTTTAAAAGCTTGAATTAGAATATCTTGACGTTTAGCATGAAGGTGTCTATAAAACCTGCCTACTCCCAAAATAATTTTTTCTTTTGCGACCAAAGATGAAAAAGAGTCTGATTCAATTAAGGGATATACCACATGTTGCACTTTGGTCCGCCATGAACGCTCGATAGCGAGCTTGGTAAAATTTGAGTTCGCGTTCCTCACCGACCAATTCGCCAATTTGAGCCTTTCAAATATATTAAATTTTTTGTGTATGAATGGCACCTGTAAGTGTAAATTACTTGTTTTAGCTAAGCTGAAGAAAAAACTACCGTCAGTAGCAGCCAGTAAATAGTCAAACTGTCCAGTCCACCAAAGTTTCCTCCACCATGGAGCCATAGTCATTAAGGGGCAAAAACAAAAGTCCAAATTTGCCAGGCTTTTTCCCAAGAATTTTTCATAAACTAATCTGTACTCTTTAAGCAGCTGGGGATGCTTATCTGGCAGAATGTCTCGAGGTCTGGTAATTGCAATAGTTACCTGATGTTTTTGAGCCAACACCAAGGCCATCTCCAATAGGTGCTTCTCTCCACCGCCAGTAATATCTTTAAAATATGGAGAAAAAATACCAACTTTCATAATTTATATAATCTAAAGAGGATTATTTAACCATTCTTGATGAATATCTTCTTCTTTTTTTTGATACTTTTCCGTGATGGATGGAATTTGCTGTCTTTCCCAAACTTGAATATAAACCAAAGCTCGGTTGATACCCTGAATTAAAGCTTCAATTAGACCTGCTTGTCCATCTCTAAACCCATGTTTGAATAAGGCTCGACGGATAAATTCGGATATCATTTTTTTTAGAATATGCTTAAAACCAATCTGAGGTGTGACTGGCGATTCTGCCAGCAACTGGGCTTCCTTCGGAGTCCAAAGGGCTGTTTTATAAAGACCATCAACTGCGCTCCGATGAGATAAATGAATAAGAGGTGATACCAATACTTTTTGTTTGCCAATGAAGACTGGAGACTCATGAATCATACCCTGCCAGGTTTTAAGTTTATCCACCCTAAAAACCCTGGTAAGTAAATCATTTTGCCAGCCACCGCCTTTCATTATTTGACCAAAATATATATTTTGCCGGTGAAACGCCAAGGCTTCAGCCGATTGTGTTTCTATGTTTACCAATATTTCTTGAGCCAACCTGGGAGTAATCCTTTCATCTGCGTCAACATATACTACCCAGGAAGTTTTGACATGTTTGAGGACTTCAGTCCGAAGGTAGGCAAACGAAGGGCTTTTGATAGAAACAACTCTAGCTCCCAGAGATTCTGCCAATTTAACCGTTTCATCCGACGAACCAGTATCAACTACAATTACTTCTCTAGTCCAGTGCAGCGTGTTTAAACATGCTTCAATCATGGGCTGCTCATTGAAAGCCAGCACTACCGCAGTAACTGTTTCCTGCGGTCTGGGCTGTTTTTGTGCCGGTTTATTTAATGAATTCATATATCCTTTATTGAGTTTGTCTTGGACGCGACTACATTAACGGCTGTTTACCAAACTGACCACTAAAAAAGTGCCAGGCAGCCTTTATTTTATACTTATTACCTGAATTTAAATCCCTCACCATCAATCGCAAACCGGTTATCCAGTCTTTGATGCCTCGATGTTTCATAATTAATATATATCGATTGCGTGTTTGGTAATAATCCGCAGTCATGGAACCTGCTCCGCCTGTTGAACCGGCGTTTTTATGCCAAACTTTTGACCGGGCACAAAAACCGATTGCATATCCCGCCCGCCTGGCACGCAAACATAAATCGAGATCTTCATCATATAAAAAATAATCTTTATCAAATGCGCCAACTTTCTCCAGCACCTCTCTTCTAATGAGCAGAGTGCAACCTGTCGCAAAGTCACTTTCGGTTTGATGATCAAACTGTCCCAAATCAACTTCATCAACACCCCGGTGGGAAAACGACAAATGATCCCAATCAATACTGCCTCCGGCATACCAGAGCACACGACCTTTATCTTTGGCCTGATAACTTGTTTTGTGAAATTCAGATCCTGGGTAAAAATATATTTTGCTCGAAATCAACCCATGACCGGGATGCTTTTGAGCATGTTCAAGTAAATTAACTAAAAAATCTTTATCTACAACCGTATCGTTGTTGAGCAACAAAACAAAATCTGAATTATACTTTTCGATCGCATAATGCAAACCTAAATTATTTCCCCCGGTAAAACCCAAATTTGATTGACTGCGAATGACCTCAAACCACGATTTACGCAGCAGCGGAGGTAATCGATAGGTTTCGCTTGAAGCATTGTCAACAATGATTGTTTTGATTTTTAAGCCTTTTTTGTTAATCTTGGCTAAAGAATCCAAGGCCAAATTAGTTAAGTTTGGCTGATTAAAATGGACAATAATGATTGAAATATGAATCACATTGATGATTATATCAGTCTAGAGGCGATATTTCCGCCTCAGCCGCCACCATAATTGAGCCAGGCCTGATGTTCGGTGAATCTGGAAGTCAGCCTGCCAATACTGTAACTCGGACACTATTTCTTTGATTTGTTTTGATATTTCTTCAGATGAGATGGGCTCATCTAACAAATTAGTATTTTCAATGATTTTTGATTGTTTAACTGCCTCACTCAGACTCTGAAGAATAGATAAAATCACGCCTCTTTTGCCATCACTAAAACCTTCAAACAGAAACAAACGTCTAAATAATTCATGAAAAAGACTTGATAAGGGTGAGATAAGTGGAGAATCCGGGCTTTGCTCTTGTGCCTGGATGGTTGTATACCGATTAACTCTATCAACAAATTGACTGATAGACTGATAAGCATGATGAACAATAGCCCATTCCTGATTGGGAGGCAAAGTATATACCTGACCATCAACCTGAGGCTGAGCATGAATTTGCGATGGCCAATCAACCTTACCTGTTTTAAAAAGTCTGAGTACATAATCCGGCCACCAGCCAGTGTGTTCCAGCCATTTACCCAACATAATATTTTGTCTGGGAAATTTATAAGCTACGACTGTATCTGATTGGCCAGCAGTTCCAGCAACAACTGCCTCAATATATCGCCTTAATGTTTGAGGAATTTCTTCATCAGCATCAACCACTAATGTCCAGTCGGCGGTAATTTTTGATAATGCCAGAACTCGGGCTGGCTCAACATAACCAAAATCCGGAGCTTGAAAAATTTGAGTGGTGTACCGTTTAGCGATCTTGAGCGTGTCGTCCTGGCTTTCCATGTCCATAACAACAATCTGATCGGCAAAGTTGACCGACTCCAGAGTCCGGGCCAATGTTTGAGCGGCATTTTTGGTGTTTATGACAACGCCGAGAGTAGGCATATATTTAGTCTACATTATTTTGGGTGAAAAATGTTGCAGAATACCTCTGACTTCTCGACTAATTTTTGGCCAGCCTGTGGCTAAAACAGATAGCACGTAAATCAGTCCGAGCATTACAATTCCCAGTAGTAAATTCAACCACGATCTGGCCAGTGCCGCTTGACCAAACCAACCAACCAAGGCCATAAAAATACAGGCCAACAATTGCCGCCAGACTTGACTCCAAACATGAATCTGGACTGTTTGTTTGACCATTGTGATAGCCATAAACGAAGTTAAACTAATAATAAAGGCGGCCAAAGCAACTCCGTTGTACCCCCATTTAATTATCGCCAGTGGCGTCAAAACCCAGGTTAAACCCGTCCACATCAGCATTAATTTTAAGGTTTTGTTTATCTGCCCAATGGCATTTAAGGTATTTGTCAGAGGTGTGGAAATAGCGCTCCAGCCAATACTTAAACTAAAAAAAATAAAACTCAAAACAGCCGGCTGCCACTTGGCGTAAACTGGAGCCAATTTAATAATGGGGTCCACAATCAATGACATGCCGATGATAATGGGAAAAATTAATAAGGTAATAAAGAAGATTGAAACTTCAATGGCTCTGGATAAAGCCTTCGGATGGGCTTGGAGTCTGGAAAAGGCCGGAAAAGTGATGGCCATGACGTTCTGGACAGTTAAATTATATGGATACATTGACCAATTTTTTGCCCACTGAATATAGCCAAACTCCCTGAGAGGCAGCCACCAACCCAGCACTAGATAAAACAATTGGTCTTTAATTCTGGCCAAGAAATCATTGAGCTGAAATTTAACACCAAAACTTAGTAATTGTTTTAAGGCTGCACGGCTTAATTCAAAACCAAAAGACCAGGATTGGAGACGGTTCATCACGATCACACCAATCACCGACCGAAAAATGATCGCATAGGCATAAGCCACCACCCCCACGCCTTTCCAGGCCAATCCGATTAATATGGAATGGAAAACAATTTGCTCGGCAATGGCTGGAATCACCAATTTGGAAAATTCAAGCTTTCTTTCCAAAATAATAGAAGGAATCGTTTTGAGTGTGGCTAAAGGAAAAGATAAAGCCAAAGCCATCATAATCCATTCTCCCGCAGCACCGGTTTTTTCGGTAATCAAACCAGATTTGACCAGAACTAATGCCACTCCGACTATCAACCAGGACAGCAGCTGTTGGACGGTAAAAGCTGTTCGGTATTCAGATTGATTGGGTAAAGTCTTTTGTTGAACTAAAGCTGCAGCCAAGCCAATATCAGAAAAGAAAACCAGCAAGCCCATAATTACCACAACCACTCCATAAATAGCAAAATCCTCAGGGGTAAAAAAAGCGCTTAAAACCCCGATTGAAACAAAACCTAAACCCTGTAAAAGCAGTGTTCGTAAAAAATATGATAAGGCACCCGTCACGGACTGACGCTTAATCTGACCTAAGTCCTGACCCGAATCAACCGGTTGACTAGGAGTGAAGGAGGGTACTACTGAGTGATTTTTTTCCATATTGGTAATAATCCTAACCATAGAAGTAGGGAAAGGATAGATATAGAATCTGCGAGGAGCCTTAATTTTGTTTCGGTCCAAAGAATACCAACCTGATGCTGGCCGGTAGGGATCTGAATTTCAATCAAGCCAGATTGGTTGACCTGATGCTGCTGAAACTGGCCGTCAACTTCAACTTCGAAACCAGGATAATCGGCAATTGAGAAAATTAAATCAACCGGTTCATCGGCCTCAACTTCAAACAAATGAGCATCAGTTTTATCAACTAAAACTGAGAATGATTTAAACTGGTCTAAACCTTGCCAAATTATATTAGTGGCTGGGTCCAGATCCTCATAGTTTAAACTCTTGGGAATATAATCCGGCAAAATACCACTCATTTCCTCACGGATGCGAGTCTCATCGGTATAATAAAAAATTGGTGTGTAATCTCGATCGTCGCTTGGTTTAAAGAATCTATAATTAAGGCCTGTCGCCAATAGCAGACTAGTAAAAACCACAAATTTTAGGTACTTGGGGACAAGTTGCAGCAGGGAGGCCACTGCCAGAGCCAAGACCGGTAACACAACACCAATAAATCTCCAAGGAAATTGAATATATTCCATGATGGGCAGAGCCTGCCATAACCACTGGGATTTAAAAGTGGAAAATAAAATAAGTCCCCCCACAGCCAGCCACAAACATAGACTTAAAATGAGTTTAACTTGAGGAATTTTCTTACCTCGATCAGTTTTTAGCCATTTTACCAGGCGCCAAAATAACCAGATACTGAGTAAAGCCAAACCTAATATTTGTCCATATCCAAGGAAAAATGACAATCCGTCGTCTGGACCCCAAGCCGATCCCTCATACCCCCAGTTGATTTGAAAAAACTGCCGTAAATAAAGAAAATGCAAATGATAATCAAAATAACCTCCCAAAATTAGTGCGTCAACTTGAGTTAAGTTCTTCTCCAAAATAGCTGGCCAAACATAAAAACTAGCCAATCCTAAACCCAGCAAGGCAGCCATTATTAACCGCCAAATGGCCCGCCACCATCCCTTCCAAAATTTACGTTTATCAGCAGATGTTAGCCAGTATTTTAAAGTGATGATTATCTGCCAAAAAACGAGCAGGGGTAATAAAATTATCGCAGTAATGTTGTGACTCAGGAGCAGCACACTTAGCCAACCGGCTAACATCAACACGTCGGCTCGCCAAAAAGTCAACAAGGCTTTATTTTTTGCAGCCGATACGGTTTGTTCAACAATCAATTCAATTGACAAAAGAATCCAAGGAATCGTCATCATGCCCCATAATTCACTCAGTGCTCCTCTGACATATATATTAACAGCCCTATAAGGAGCCAAAACCATTAGACTTGCCGCCAAAATACCTCCAGTTAGGCCAAACCACTTTTTACCCAACCGGTACATTCCAATGACTGTCACCAGATGAGAAATTATAAACAGCAGCTTAATACTGGTGGTCACAGAAATATTTAATCTTGTAAATAATGCCCCCAAAAAGTATGGCAGGGGAGCATAGAAAGAAAAAAGAGGCATACCATAACCAAATCCAAAATTTTGACTCCAGCGAGGAGGAATTTGGCCAGAATCAAGAATTCTGCTCATCTCAGCGATCCGAGCAGCGTGAACATAATCATGAGCTCTAAACATATTCGGGCTAAATAAAGCCCATGAAACCAACAAAATCATCAAGGTCAAGAGTAATCCACCCAACAATCTTTTCATAACTTATAGTAAATTGTAACCTAAAACCTCAGTTAATGATAAGATACTTATCATGGCACCACTTAATTATGCTATTCGTTTCTGGATCAAAGCTTCAGCGTTAGCTGTCTTGATGGCTGGTGGACTTTTGCTGTTAACTGTTTTTGTCATCGGCCTGATTGGCTGGCACAAATTTTCCGCCGTGGCAAAACAAGCACAAATCTCCCCCACTGCCCTACTCGATCAAATTAAATCAGGCTGGCACACCTCTCCTAAATCTCAATCAAATCAAACAAATTTTTTAATATTAGGCACTGATGAATTGACATCCAGAGGAGATGTCCCGCCGCTTACGGACACCATGCTGCTGGTATCTTTGAACCTGAAATCAGGCAAAATTAATCTCCTGCCTCTGCCAAGAGATCTGTGGAGTAGCGAGTATCAAACAAAACTTAATGCCCTATACAGCTATGGAGAAGATCACACACCTGGCCATCCAGAATTTTTTGTGGCTCAAACCGTTTCGGCGTTGACCCAAATGCCCATCAACTACACAGTTGTTATTAGTATGAATCAAGTTAAACAGCTGATTGATATTTTGGGCGGAGTAAAGATTGATGTTCCCGAGGCATTTGTCGATGAACAATTCCCAAGAAGTGATGTAGATATTTCTCAGGTTTTCGACCCGGAACAACTTTATGAAACGGTTGAGTTTAAAACCGGAGAGCAAGTTATGTCTGGCGAGACGGCCTTAAAATATATGAGAAGCCGGCATAGTCAATCTGAGCAAGGGTCAGATACCGACCGAAGTTTGCGCCAGCAATTGGTTTTTAAATCAATTATTGATCAGTTTTTAGACACTAAGTCTTGGATAAATACTGTCTCTGTCGGTCAACTGCTAGTTATCTATCAGAATGATTTAGCCAAATACTTACCCTTACCAGATGCAGTTGGGCTGGGCAAACAGCTCTGGAGTGTTCGTCAGCATATTGCTATTTCTTTTCATTCACTAAGCATCGCACCGGAAGATCCCAGTGGTGTGATTTTCCATCCTGCAGAATATTTATACCAAAACCAATGGGTTTGGGCCATAAAATCGCCGGCACAGTTTCAAGAGGAAATTAGTAGTCTTCTGGAGATAAAATAAATGCTTAAGTCGTTAATCATGGAAACTCTAGCAAAAAGCAAAACACTTCAACCCATTTCACCTGCTGTAATCACCAGCCTACTTGTATGTCTGGTGGTGATTTTATCTATCGCAGCCGGGTGCTTCCATCAACTTTGGACATTGGAAATGAAAAGGTATGCTAGTTTGGAAGATAAATATGTTCGAGTCAGAAATATGATCGGCCGTGAGTCAATGCAAAATTTAATTGACAAATCGTATTCTGACTTAAATGAAGTAAATCGCAATGAGGTAGAATAGAAATGATGACTAACCAGAACATTAACCATTCCCCTATCAGAATCTTAGTCACGGGCGGTGCAGGATTTATTGGTGCAAACTTTATTTTGTATTGGCTATCTCGCTACCCTCAAGATTCAATTGTAAATTTTGATTTACTTACCTACGCCGGAAATTTAGCAAACTTATCTTCGGTGGAAAACTTCACCAACTACACTTTTATCCAGGGGGATATTTGTGATCAAAACGCAGTTGAGTCTGCCATGGACCATATTGACGTGGTTGTCCATTTTGCGGCCGAAACTCATGTCGACCGTTCAATTATGGATCCCAATACATTCCTTAATACAAATGTTTTGGGCACTCACTCATTACTACAGGCCAGCTTAAAACATAATATTAAGCGTTTTCACCACATTTCCACAGATGAGGTTTTTGGCACTTTGGAACTTGGTAGCCGCGAACAATTTAGCGAAATAACCGCTTATGATCCCCGTAGCCCCTATTCAGCCAGCAAAGCTGGTTCTGATCACTTGGTTAAAGCTTATGGCGAAACATACGGCTTACCATACAGTATTACCAATTGCTCTAACAATTATGGCGAGTATCAATTTCCGGAGAAGCTTATTGCCCTCACCATTACTAACTTAATTGAAAATAAAACAGTCCCGGTCTACGGAGATGGTAGACAGGTTCGAGATTGGTTGTATGTTAATGATCACTGCCGAGCGATTGAACTGGTACTGCTCAAAGGTAGAGACATGACCACCTATGTGGTTGGAGGCCTAAAAAAGGATGTCAGTAACTTGGAACTGGTTAAACAAATAATTAACTTGATGGGAAAAGATGAATCAAGTATTGAATATATTACGGACAGACCAGGTCACGACCAACGTTATAGTGTTGATTGGTCAAAAATTCACTCCGAACTAGGTTGGCAACCTAGCGTTAGTTTGACTGAAGGATTAAAACACACGATCGAATGGTATCAAGCTCATACGGATTGGTGGCAACCATTAAAAGCAAAAAACCAAGCCTATTTTGCCAAACAGTATCAATAAGTTCTGACAATCAAAGTTATGAAAATTTTTGAACCGACCAAACACAATCTACTCCAAAATGGTATTTATCAAACATTTTTACCCGGCGTATATTATCTCAACCAATCACCTTTGACAGATGAGAGAGGCTTTTATTCCGAAATTGCCCGTTTACCAGAGCTGAACTTAGTTCTAAGTCGCCCTTTTCAAGTTGTTCAAGCTAATTTATCTTGTTCCAAACAATTTGTGATTAGGGGCTTCCACGCCGAGAATTGGAACAAACTGATCACTCCTTTGACTGGCAGTTGTTTTAGTGTTTTGGCTGATATCCGTCCCTCATCTCCTCAATTCGGTCAGACTTTGGCATTTAACTTTTCCCCTTCAAATCACGGATCAATTTTCGTTCCAGCTGGAGTAGCAAATTCTTTTTTAGTTTTAGATGGTGAAGTTAATTATTTTTATCTGGTTGACGCTTTATATAAATCCAGAGACAAGTCTGGAGACATTGCCATTAATTTATTTGATCCAGATTTGGCTATTTTGTGGCCAATTGCCAAAGAAAAGATGATTATTTCAGACCGTGATTTAAGGTCTGTTAACCTGAGGGATAAATTTCCCCAAAAATATGCCAGCTAAAATTCCCATCTTAGGTACTGGCTTATCCGGATTGGTCGGTTCGAAACTTGATCAGCTATATGCCCACAAGTATTCATTCGATAATTTTGACATTACTAATATTCACAGACCAATTGACATTACCAATGCCCATCAAGTCGAATCTGCCATTAACGATTCTCCCGCCGAATTGATGATTCACATGGCTGCCTTCACAGATGTGACTAAAGCCTGGGAGCAATCCGGAGATAAACAAGGCCTGTGCTACCAAGTTAATGTTGAAGGTACTCAAAACATTGCCCGTGCTTGTGAGAAAACCGGCAAACATCTAGTTTTTATTTCTACGGCTTATATCTTCGATGGTCAGAAATCAAATCCATATCTAGAGACAGACCGGCCTCAGCCTATCGAATGGTATGGACAGACCAAAGCCGAAGCCGAAGTGATTGTTAGTAAACTCAACTCGCCTTGGACAATCCTGAGAATAGATCAGCCGTTTAGGTCTGATGAGCTGTCAAGACCCGATGTGGTGGGGAGAATTTTATCCAAGCTTAAAGATGGTTCCCTACCCCCTCAATTTACCGATCACACTTTTGGTCCCACTTATATTGATGATTTAAGTAAAATTCTAGACTGGGTGATTAGAACCAAACAAACCGGTATTTGGCATGCAACCAGTGGTGAATCGTGGACGGATTTTAAATTTGCTCAGACGATTGCCAAACTATCAGGCATTGGTTTGGACTCAGTCAAACCAGGGCTGCTGGGCGAATATTTGAAAACCACTCATCGGCCATATCAGGCCAACACCGTGCTCGACTCAAGTAAACTCATTAGGCAACTTGACTTTGAATTAACCCCAATAGTCGAAGCGCTCAAGCAGAGACTGTCTGAAAATTAAGATGAATTCTATTGTGCCTTTTTCCAATCGGCGATTTTTTTATCATCTCCACTAAGTAAAATTTTAGGTACTTGCCAACCATGGTATTCAACGGGCCGTGTGTACTGAGGTGGACTCACAAATCCCAGACGATGATGAGTCTCTTCATCCAAGCTTGCCTGATTGCCCAAAACTCCAGGTATAAGCCTGACGACAGCATCCACAACCACTAAAGCTGCAGGCTCTCCACCAGTCAAAATATAATTACCAATTGAAAGTTGTCCATCAATTAAATAATCTACAACCCGCTGATCTACATCTTGGTAATGACCGCAAATCAACACTAGATGATTAAGTAAAGAAAAATTTTTGGCTTGGTTTTGATTGAAGTTTGGTCCTTTAGCAGACAGTAGCATCACTTTTGAATTTGTCTGCCCTTTCTTTAAACCCAAACTCTTTAAGGCTAAATCAATCGGTTCAACTTTAAGAATCATGCCGGCTCCGCCACCAAACGGCCGATCATCAGTGGTTTGATGTTTATCGTTTGCAAAGTCACGAATATTTATCAAATCAATTGTTGCTCTTTGTTTCGCCACAGCCCGTCCCAAAATTGAGCTGCTGAGTGACGACTCAAAAAAATGCGGAAATAGTGTTAAGATAGTAATACGCATGACAACCCGTAAAGATAATAGTCTTAATCTTACCACGTTTAAAGACTATAGCCGGAAAACTATTAAGTATGGCCTGATTGCCCTGGTAGCCTACTTAGTACTTAGATTTTTGGTTGGATCTTTCACCGCTTATTGGAAAGCCACACATCCTGAACCACCTCCAGCCCCCACTGTCGGGTTTGGAAAGTTGCCGGCGCTGAACTTCCCTGCTTCGGCCAAGGTTCCCGCTTCTTACCGGTTAGAGACCGCCAACGGTCGCCTGCCTGACTTAACAGACCGCTTGAAAGTTTTTTTCATGCCCAAAAGCGGCGCCAGTTTGTTCGACAGTGATAACGCCAAATCAATTGCCAGCAAATTTAACTTTGTCTTTGAGCCTGAGATCATTAACGAAAGAACATATAGATTTACAAAAACGGAACCCTTAGTCAGCACCTTTGAAATAGACATCAGAGACCGGGTTTTTAATTTTCAAACAGATTATTTAAGTCGACCTGATTTAATTTTGGCCAATAAACTACCCAGCAATTATGACGTGGCAAGTCAAGTTAAAACTTTTGCTGGCCAAGCCGGAAATTTTGGTCCTGACATTGCTACAGCTTCAGCTCAGGTTTCATATCTAGTCAGTTCTGGCAATAAACTTGAGCCTGCTGTGTCAGTTTCAAATGCCGAATTTGTCCAAGTTGATATTAATCGTCGACCCATAGATGACATCTATCAAATTTACACTCAAAGAGGATACGAAGGCGTAGTGCACGCAATCGTATCTGGATTTTTCTCTTCGGGACAAAGAATTGTTGAGGCTCATAATTACTACTATCCAATTGATTATGGGCAAATGCACACATATCCTTTAAGAGATGTCCGAACCGCTTGGAAAATGCTCCAGGCCGGAGAGGGTTTGGTCGTCAATCCCGGCAAGGCCTCAGAAGCGGTCATCCGGAAAGTCAGCCTGGGTTATTACGACGATATGGAGGGCCAGGATTATTTCCAACCCATTTACGTCTTTGAGGGAGATGAAGATTTTTTGGCTATAGTTGCTGCGGTTGATCCTCAATACATTCAAATCCAATTGCCAGATTAAACGCTCATTCCAATCAACAGTTACTTGCTTTCATTGCTGTATAATCTCTGTTATGTCTGATTCGATGGTTAGAACTCGTGTGGCACCCAGTCCTACAGGCGAAATGCATGTCGGCACTTTATCAATTGTGCTCAAAAATTATGCCTACGCCAAAGGCCGAAGAGGCAAATTTATACTCAGAATTGAAGATACCGATCAAACCAGGGAAATAGCGGGAGCGGCCGAGCAAATTTTGTCAATTTTAGATCTGTTTCACTTAGCACCTGACGAGGGCCCGGAGACAGGTGGCCCTTACGCTCCTTACGTTCAATCAAAACGCCTCGATATATATCATCAGTATGCCCAACAGCTTGTGGAGCAAAAGCAAGCCTATTATTGCTTTTGTAGTAAAGAGCGCCTGGAAGGGCTAAGAGATAAACAAAGAGCAGATCATGTGCCACCCAAATATGACAGACTTTGTCGTAACTTGAGCCCAGAGGAAATAAAAACAAAGCTGCAGACAAAACAGCCATATGTTATCAGGCTCAAAGTCCCTGACCATCAAAAAATCAAATTTAACGACTTAATTCGCGGCGATATCGAATTTGGCTCAGATCAAGTTGATGATCAAGTGTTGATTAAATCTGATGGTTTTCCCACCTATCATCTAGCTGTAGTAATTGACGATCATTTAATGCAGATATCTCACGTGTTGCGCGGCGAAGAGTGGATCAGTTCTACTCCCAAACACGTTTTGTTATATCAAGCTTTTAACTGGTCACTACCGATTTATGCTCACATTCCCATCTACTTAAATCCGGACGGAAAAGGCAAGATGAGCAAACGCAAGGGTACGGTCTCCGTTAGTTCGTTTACCAGTCAAGGATACTTACCTGAGGCACTTTTAAACTTTCTGATGATCCTCGGTTGGGCTACCAAGGATGAGAGAGAAATATTAACTTTGGATGAATATATTAAGGAGTTTGATCCCAAAGATATAAGTCAAAAATCGGTTGTATTTGATTTAAAAAAACTACAGTGGCTGAATGGCGTCTATATCAGAAATCAAACACAGGAAGACCTTATTTCGAGACTCAAACCATTTATCCCCGAAGATTTTCCAGCACCCCTGTTACAAAAGGTTTTACCTTTAATTAAAGAGCGGCTGATACTACTTAGTGATTTTAGCCACTTGACGGCATTTTTCTACAAACCCATAGAAATTGCCTCCAAAGAGTTATTAAAAAAGAGTTCTGCTGCACAAGTTAAGGAGCAACTCAACCAACTTATTGCCGTGCTTTCTCAATTATCTGCCCAAACTTGGTTGACCTCACATCTGGAGTCTATTGTTCGAAAACTGCAAGCAACTCAAAATTGGTCAAAAGGACAATTTTTTATGATGATTAGGGTGGCAGTCACAGGCCAAACCCAAACCCCACCCCTGTTTGAAACTATGGAACAAATTGGCCATGACTTAACATTATCCAGACTTAATGACGCCTTACTTAGTATCAGTTCAGACCACACCCAGTAGAACATATGCCTGCCCTGCAAAACTCTGCCCACCAACAACTTCGCGCTGATTTAATTGAAAATATTCAAAACCAACAGCATCGTATTAGAACAGACTATCCTCAAACTTGGAATTTACTCAAACAAAGTCGCCCAGATTTAACTCAAAACAGCTTTGAAATCCCCACTCCAGAAATCAGCAGTCAGCAAAATTTGGTTCAGGACTTAAAACCAAACTTAGTTTCCCTTTCCATTGAAGTTTCTGGTGAAGAACACGCGCAAATTTTACGCAAATTAGCCGCCTTGGCTCAAGCGCCAGTGGGTGGAGCTAATTTACCAGATCAACTCTATTTTGAACAACAGCTGGGAGATATGTTGGGTTTAACTGTCACAGCCGAACTGGATGGCTACCGCCTGCCTTATACGGTTGCCCATGCCCAAGCTTTACCTCATTTTCCCACTCACCCAAATGATCAATTATCTGCGCACCAACCCAAAGAGGCCGGTTTAAGTTCCACCCGATCAACGTTTGGTTGGCTTTCGGATAAAACTCATCAGTATGAAAAATTTGGTGTGGCACTGCCGCTCCATAAACTGCCCGATTGGCCAAAACGTCGCCTTGATTATGTGCAGTGGTTCAAATACAGAAAAGTAATACTCATCAACCCTACCCAACAAACAGCAGCTGTGGGCGTGGTGACCCAGATTGGTCCGGCTTATGTTCAGCGTTTCCAAGTTGGTCTTTCGCCAGAATTAATTAGGCTTACCAAGGCCTGGCATCCAGATTCAAAGGGGAAAATGGTAATATTTTTGCTTGATGACTCGGCAGGATCGGTTAAACTCGGCCAGATTAATTTAGCCAGTCGTCTCAAGAAGGAGCCAAGTGACCTATAATTCACTCTTTGCAGCTGGTTTAATTGATGCCACGCTTCACGCAGCTATTGCCGAGCATCCAGATTCAATTCAAATTCAAGCGTTACTTTGCCAGTCTCTACTGCTTAGTCTGTTGTTTCAGCTATCTGCCTATCCCCAACTCCCCGCCAGATTAGAGATAATCAAATCAGTGCTGACGCTGGAAAGTTGGACGGACATACATCAAAAAATAAAAAAAGTGGATCAAACCCTGGCTCAGAACTTAGTTGAATCCGTCAAAAGAGTTCAATTTGTCCTGTTAAACCAGCTGCCAGAAGAAGCCGAGTGATTGTTATTTCTTTTGATCTTTAGTAGACTTGAAAAGATATCCTTTGGCATCAAAACTTATGATTCAAATTAATTTGTTCGTCGGCTCGCGCTATCCGGTTAATCGAAAACTAATTCGGTCAACAGTTAATAAAAAGTTGGCCGAGCATAATATCGATAACGCTCAGGTTGACGTTTCCATTGTTGGCACCAGGAAAATTGAGGAATTAAACCGTTCGAGCCTTAACCATGAGGGTCAAACTGATGTCCTCTCTTTCCCTCAACACGAAAAAGACCAACTTGAAGATTTTCCTTTGCCCGCCGGCATTCCCCCTCACCTGGGAGATATTGTGGTTAGTTTTCCCGAAGCAGTTGCCACTGCCAAGCGCTTTGGTAAACTTGTGGATCAGCAAATATGTTTTTATGTTGAACACGGTTTAATGCATTTACTTGGATTTCATCACGAATAGGATTTATGTCTTGGATTCGTCAATACCGACCACAACAAATTAACCAACTGCACCTCGAGTCAGTTAAAAAGCAAATCCAAGATTTGCTCAAGAAGGGGAAAATCCCTCAGGTCATGCTTTTTACCGGACCTAAAGGCACCGGCAAAACTTCAACCGCCAGGATTATTGGGGCATTATTGAATGACTCTAAAAACGAAACTCAGGTTTCTCATGTATATCTTAAATTACAGTCTGGTCCATCAGTCCCCCTCCAGGAACCAAGCTATTCAGCCATGACTCAGCAAATTATTGATGGTCAATCATATATCGTTCAAGAACTGGACGCGGCCAGTCATCGGGGCATTGATGATGTGCGAAATCTCAAGGAACGGGCAGCTTTAGCCCCCCAAGACGGCATCATGAGTGTCTTTATTTTGGATGAAGCCCACATGCTCACTAATCCAGCTTTTAATGCCTTGCTTAAACTGCTTGAGGAACCACCACCTCATGCCATATTTATCCTGGCCACCACCGAAGCCCACAAAATACCTCCAACGGTTGTTTCAAGATGTCAGGTCATCAAATTTCATCAAGCCTCAAAGGATGAAATTGTTGCCGCTCTCAAGAGCGTAGTGAAAGCAGAAAAACTTAAGGTCACAGACAAATCTCTGGCCGAAATCGCCGAACTAGCCGAGGGTAGTTTCAGAGACGCAGTTAAACTCCTTGAGCTGGTGACAGATGAGACAGGCCAAGTCACCTCAAAAAAAATTGCCGAGTTTTTAGGTGGATCACTTCAAGATCAAGTTTGGCAACTTCTAGAAGCTATTATTGATAAAAATGCTAAACTTGTGGCGGAAATTTTTCTGGAATTGAGACAAGGTGGTATAAATGAGTCAGCGTTTTTAACTCAAGTTTTATCCGAGCTTCATCAGGATCTGCTCAAATCATTGCAAATTAATCTGGGAACAGCTAAATTAACAGCTAACGTTTCAAAATTCCTCCTGCAGGAATTTATCACCATCCCCATCAATCAGACCTCACCCATTGCTTATCTGGCCCAAGAACTTAGATGCTTGGACATAGTATTTAGAGCCAGACAAAAAAATGGGACTCAGAGTTCTTCGGGATCTCAAAAAACTCCTACCTCCAAAAACCCCGTGGCAGATCCCTCTCAAAGTTCGCTTCAAGCCAAACCAAATTTAGTCTCTCATGAACATGAAACCGACACGCTCACCACCAGTCGACCAGTCATGGGTAGTAGTCAAAAATTACTTGAGAACTGGGACCAATTTTTAACCTGCGTGATGCGTGAAAACAGTACAATTGCTGCTTTGCTTCGATCAGCCAAGCCCATCTCTGCGGAGAATGATCAGGTTTTAATCCAAGTTTATTATCGCTTTCACCAGGAACAGCTGGTTAGCCCCAAAACTCAACGAATATTAATATCCGCCATGCAGGAAATTGCCGGCGGCCCCGTACACATAGAGTGTGAGCTTGAAACGCTGCCTATTCCAGCCGATCTGGTTGAACCAGAAGTGGTCAGCTCACTGACTCAAATCGCTTCTCAAACGCTCTTGTAGTGTAGTACAATTGTTAAACAATAAGAAAGGTAAATCTATGGCAAATCCACTCAAAGCACTAGGTGATTTAAATGCTCTCAGAAAGCAAGCTCAGCAGATGCAGAAAGAGTTATCTCAGGAAGAAATTCGTCTCGAAGAAGGTGATGTGGTCGTGGTTATTTCTGGTGATCAAAAAATTAAGCAATTTTCTGTTCAAGGAGTTACCAGCCATGAGGCCATTGATGTAATAAATAAAGCTATTAAAAAATCTCAAGAAGTGGCCGCCAAAAAACTTCAGTCTATGACCGGCGGTTTAGGCAGTTTGATGGGTCAGGGTAGTTGAAAACAAAACTCCTCTTAGCCACTCAAAACCAAGGTAAAATCAGAGAGTTTGGTGAGTTACTGGTTCGAACTGGGCTATCTCAAAGTTATCATCTCCTCAGTCTCCAAGATATAGATAGCCATCACCCCGAAGTTTCAGAAACTGGGAAATCTTTTGAGGATAACGCCCGAATTAAAGCCCAGGCTTATGGTCATAGTACTGGTGTCTTAACCTTAGCCGATGACTCCGGTTTACAAGTCACTGCACTCAAGGGTTTCCCGGGTATTCACAGCGCGCGTTGGCTGGATGGTAGCGACGACCAAAGAAATCAAGCTCTGCTCAAAAAAATGTTTGGACTAACCAATAGAACGGCCCACTTTGTCTGTAGTCTCTGCCTTTTCTCGCCTCAACAAAAAAAAGATTGGCTATTCGAAGGCCGTATTCAAGGAGAAATTGCCAATCAGCCGGTTGGAAATCAGGGTTTTGGTTATGATCCAATTTTTATTCCCCAAAATTTTCATCAAACTTTTGCTCAACTTGGTGGTAAAATTAAAAACCATGTTTCTCATCGCGCTGTGGCTTTGGGCAAGCTCACGCGGTTTTTATCCAAAGAGAATGATCTGCGGTAAAAGGGGCGCCATGAATCAAACAAACAATCTTTATCAGCCTCCAAAGGAAATACTGGAAAAGTATGCCCGAGTACTTGTTCGTTTTGCCCTGGGCCAAACTGAGGGTATTCAGCCAGGAGAAGTAGTCCAATGTGCCATCCCTGATGTAGCTAAACCAATATTTCTCCCCCTTCAGACGGAAATCCTTAAAGCTGGCGGTCATCCTATGATGAAACTGCTTCCAACCGGAACGGACAAAGAATTTTTTGAGTTTGCCAATCATGATCAACTCACTTTTATGCCGCACAAGTATCTTAAGGCCAGGGCCCAATTAATAGATCACTCAATTGCCATCATCGCCGATCCCTACCCTCAAGAACTGGAAGGTGTCGATCCCCAAAAGATCATGCAATCTAGAGACGCCAAAAAGGCTTATAGAGACTGGCTCACAGATAAAGAATCTCAGGGTAAATTTACCTGGACCGTAGGTCTTTGGGGAGTCGAAGCCAAAGCCAAAATAGTCGGCTTATCTCTTGAAGAGTACTGGAAACAAATTATCCAAGCTTGTTTCCTGGATCACGCCGATCCAATCGAAAAATGGCGACAAGTCAACACACTCCAGGACTCTATTCGCCAGAAACTCAATCAGCTTCGGATTGAGAGTCTGCATATAACCGGCGAAGGTATCGATTTAACTATTGGTCTGGGTGCTGACAGAATTTGGAAAGGTGGCGCCAACCGAAATATTCCCAGTTTCGAGCTTTTTACTTCCCCAGATTGGAGAAAAAGCCAGGGCTACATTGAATTTAATCAACCTGTTTATAGATACGGCAATTTAATTCAGGGTATCCGGTTAGAATTAACTTCTGGTTTGGTGGTGAAAGCTACAGCCCAAACCGGCCAAACAGTGCTCGAATCAATGCTTAAATCCAAAAACGCAGATAAGCTGGGAGAGTTTTCCCTAACAGATAATAGACTATCCCATATTACGCATTTTATGGCCGAAACACTTTATGACGAAAACATGGGCGGTCCAGAAGGAAACATGCATGTTGCGATTGGTATGGCATATCGTGATTGCTACCGTGGCAATCAATCATTACTCAAAAAGAGGGATTGGCAGAGATTGGGTTTTAACGATTCTCCAGAGCATACAGACATAATTTCTACCAAAAAAAGAATCGTTCATGCCCAACTTACGAATGGTCAAAATATACTACTTTATCGTGATGGACAGTTCCGTATTTAGTGCTTAGACGTTCATATCAATTCTTTTTTCATATAAAAACTTTACTTTTGAGGTGTTTGTATATATAATACAAAAGCCTTATATATAAATATATAAGACAGAATGGTAAAAGTGGCGCTGGCTGCTTTGAAAAACCAAGTCTCAAAGACGCATTCTGGCAATGCTCATTATTCAAGTTTATTAGATTTATCAACTGCTCGAGTTTTTAATCACGCCTTAGATACTCCCCTTTCTACACTTAACTTAACCGTTGACTTACTGGATGAGTCACTCAAAAAGAAGCATAATAAAAGATATTTACATCAGCTAAAAGTGGCTTTGGAGCAACTTAAAGCACTGCTTAGTTTGGTTAATGGCAAACGCGCGATCAAGAGGCAGGAGTTTGATGTCTTAAGTGCGACTCAAGAAGTAGCCATACTGTTTCGTGAACGAGGAATTTTTCTTACAATTACGCCCAACAAATCTTGTGGCAAATTTAGCACTTTTGGTCCAAAATTATTATTTCAGGAGGCCCTGAGCTGTTTGATTTCAAACGCAATTCAAGCCTACAATCAACAAATCTCTGGCATTCCCATTGTGGTTGCTTGTAAACAAAATCACTCCGCCATCAGGCTCGATATTATTGATTTGGGTAAAGGTATGTCCAAGTGGCAACAAATGGCCATCCTTATCCCAGGCGTATCATTTAAAGGTCCAGACAGAGGAATCGGGTTACCATTTGCCAAAAGGGTAATAGAAAATACTTTTCAGGGTCAGTTTTGTCTAGATAGTGTTGTGGGTAGAGGCACAAGAGTCTCGATCATTTTACCCAAGTTTAAGACTAAACCCCAGACAACCCAGGTTTAAATATATAGCCAAATCCTCTGACAGTTTTAAGCATGGAAGAAACTGCCCCTAATTTAATTCTAATTCGCCTGATGTAAACATCCAGTGTTGAATAGAGAGGCTGGGCAGTCAAAGAACCCCAAATTTGAGTAATAAGCTGGTCCCGGGACATAACTTGATTGGGATGCGCCATAAAGCAGGATAAAAGTTCTGATTCTCTCCGCCTCAGCTGGACGGATATTTGACCAATTTTTAATATTCCCGAACTAATGTTTAAACATAATCCATCTATTTTAATCGTGTTGGTTTGATCCTGCAGTTTTAACTTTAATAATTTGCCTATCTTCAGCCTCAGTTCTTCCATTTCAAGTGGCTTAGACAAATAATCTATTGCCCCTGCCCTCATGCCCTTAATTCGTTCAAGCTGAGCTGTTTTTTGGGAGATGACCAGGACGCAAATATCGGGCGCTTCCTGAGCTAAATATTCAATTAACTCTAAACCATCCCCATCATCTAAAATCCGATCAATGATCGCCAAACGGAATGGCATCATTTCCAAAAAATCATATGCTTTGCTTAGTGATGGTGCAACCTGAATAGAAACGTCGAGATGAGCGAGAGATTGTTTGATACTGTAAGCCAGTGGGGAGTCATTTTCCACCAGGAGCAGGTTTTTCATGGCAAAGAAGGCAGTATAGGCTAGTCGGCCAGATTTACAATCCTGTCATACTTTGTTATATTCTGATATAATAGATTCTTCCTCAAAAAAAACCACCAATTCATGGTTTAAGGCGGAGTGATAATTAACTCAACTTGATTTATAATACGTTAGTTTAGTCCCGGATAGTGAAGTGGCATCACAACAGGTTCTGACCCTGTTATCCTAGGTTCGAATCCTAGTCCGGGATC